>JAABUW010000445.1_pt1 | contig 82484 bp, 52 predicted proteins | sample 5560081 | NCBI WGS metagenome assembly JAABUW01 (sample SAMN10711882, study PRJNA513363) | rock metagenome | isolation source: Antarctica rocks | place: Antarctica: Victoria Land, Knobhead sud | reverse complement strand
ATTTTCTATTCTATATTATTATATAAAACTAGATAAATTCGATAATTATAATAAATAATTTAATAAATATTTATATTCAAAATTTATAATTAAAAGTTTGAAAATAAATAAAATACGAAGTTTCTATCTATTAAAAAATATATTATTTATAAAATATAAGAAAATTACGTTAAAAGTTATATACTTTATATATTTACTTTTACGAGTATAACGATTATAGTTTATTTATAATATTTATTATTATAAATAAAATAAATATTTTATATTAATATAGATTTTATATCGGTATAGATTTTATATTAATATAGATTTTATATCGGTATAGATTTTATATAGGTATAGATTTTATATAGGTATAAATCTTATATAAATATAGATTTTATATAAGTATAGATTTCGTATAAATATTAATCTTCCTACCTTAATTATTAAGGTAGTTTATATTTATATACGATTCTATATTTATATAAATTAATAGTTACTTAATTATTACCTTAATCGTATACTAAGAAATAAATCTATATTTATATATATTTTCTTCCTACTTTAATTATTAGGGTAGTTTAAATCCCTTAACCGAATAATACTTTTAACGCGTTAAGAGTAGCGGTCTAACTAATTAATATATATAGATTATTAGTTTATATATAAAACTATATATTCGTAAAATTAGGCGATCGTAAAGCGACCCTTTTACTAAAATTATTAAATATAACTACGTAAAGTTTACGAATATACGTATATATAGTACCCTACCGCTTCGGCCTTATACAAGTATATATATAAAACTCTTATAGTAGTTAACTCGTTTCTAACCCTCCCTATACCCGACGCCGTTTTAAATAACCTCCGATATCTACTATATTCTCGATTTATAGGCTTTATTCGTAAATATACTAGGTAAAGTCCGCTAGTATATCCTTATCCTCTATTAGCCTCTCGATTAAACTATTTATAATAATATCGCGATATCGATATACGGGTTTCTCGGGTACGGTTTTATATATACCCGCTTCGTCCTCCCTTTATCGTTATTTATTATATTATACCTACGGTAAAAAATACTCCGAATAATTACTAAACCTCTTTATATACCGGGACTCGCGGATCTAATCCTTAAACTTCTAATATATAATACGAATATATACCGCCTCCGGATCGGGGTAATAAAATAGAAAATACTCGATATTCGTAGTATAATACTAGATATAATATACGTATTTACCCCGGCGCTATTAAACTAATTTTTATAATTCGTCTAACTTTATCGCCTTTTATTAAATACGCTGCGTCGAAATCTAACGATTATTATCGCGTTACTAGTCCTAGTATACGATAGCGGCTATATCGGGGTATAGTAATATTTCTCGGGTAATAACTAGCGACGAAGCTAGATAATTTAATATCGCTCCCTTATATATATCGTAGAGGGAGTCGAGATAAAGGTAGAATATAATATAAACGGGGGAGCGCGGATATACCTAAACTTTATAACGATTATATATCTCCTCCTTTAATATATATCGCTATCGTACCTATCTATCTAAATATTAATTAAATATAATATATCGATATAATAATTCTAAGTACTAGTGGACTAGCTAAATATTAGTATATTTAATAGAATTAAACTACCTATCGTCGCTAGGAGTATTATTATTAATTATAATAATAATAGTTTCGCTACGGGCTTTATCCCTCCCTATATACCTACTCTCTTATATATAATCTAGTATAATTCGCGGTATATATACGTAAACGATTAAGCGGATATCGGGGATATCGATACCTAGTTCTAATATACTAGTAGCGGTAATAATTTAGGTCCGTCTCTATCTAAATTTTTATATTATTACTTCTTTATTCTCGGTGTTATAAAAGTACGCCTTATAACCTAACTCCTCGGCTATTCGTTATATTTCTTTAATAGTATTATTATATATAATAATCTTTTTATCGCGATACTCCTCTAGCTTAATATCGATATATTTATAAATAATCCGTCGTTATTCTTTATCTTCTATTATAGCGACTTTATATACGGAATAATAGATATTATATCGTATCGTTTTAACTCGAAATAAGTAAACCCTATCGCGATCGAATTATATACGATCGTATAATATACCTTCTTTACTAGGCGGTAATATCGCTATTAATAATACTATTTATATTTTTACCCCCGTTAACTAGCCCTATTCCTATAAGTATTTATAGAAGTTCTTTTTATTATAGAGTACTAAATAATACTCGTCGATAATAATATAATCTAGTTTCTTAACCTACTTTAAGCGATTAATATAAGTACGGAAATCATTACCGATAACAGACTCGGGAGTAATTAATATTATAGTAATACTACTAGAGGGCGACCGATGGTTCTATTCTTCGTATAGGATCCCTAGCTATTAATAACGATATTTAATATCTTATTATAATACGATTAATAGTATTACTATAATAGTAGTACCTCCTTACTTTATTTATATAGGTAGTATAAATAATAAGTTTTTCCTACCTCCTATATTTATAACGGTAATAATAGGACTCTCACTCTATAAAATAATATAGATAACGGGCTTTTATACCCCTCGGAATTCGGTACTTAACCCGACGATAGCTTCTAATCTAAATTATATATCGGTATAATATAAACGCTTTAATCGTTAGATACGCGAATTATCTATTTTATCGTCGAATACGACGACTTTATATTTATCTCTATAGTTAGTTTCCTAGTCGACGGTACTAGCTAAACCTAACTATATATATTATACTTCGCTAGATTAACGGAATTTGGCTCGCTTCTCGGCTATATACCTAAATAACTCCTCGATTAATTATATATAAATAGTATTTATAACGTAGGACGTATAGCCGGTTTATTTATTATAAATATTATTATAAACCTTATCCTCCTATACCTAATCTAAGTTATCGTCGTTGTATTTAAATACTTCTTTCCGCGGTAAATAACGACGATTAATAATAATAGCGATCTCTCGGTACGATTAGACGTTAATAGAAATACCTATATAACTTTAACTAGCTCGCTCTAAGACTTTTTATATATAATCGCCGGTTTATTCTCGTCCGCTAGTATTATCGGGCTATATATATTAGGAACGCCTCGTTAACCGATATATAGTAGCCTTTAATTATCTACGAAATAATAGTATTAACTATAAATATTATACTATTAACTCGCCTACTTCGCGGGGTAAATATCGATAAATAATTTTAACGTCTTTATTTATAGTATACCCTTTATAGTAACGGGCGACGAAAACGATAACCTAATTTTCTATAAAGATACTTCGATAGTCGCCTTAAATAATATTATTATAACGGAGACTAAGGAGTTCGGGGGCTTATACGGGCCCTCTATTAATAATATATACCGTAATTAATAATAATCCAAGAAATTAGGAAATATCGTCTATATACTTCTCTACCCGATAACGATTCTATACGAACTCGGGGCCGGACTAACTAAATTAATAATATAATAATAAGGATCGATTAATACGATCGAATAACTACTACTCTCTTAACTATATATTAACTCGGTTATTAATATCGCTAATAACGCTAGCCTATATATTATATTTATCGTAAAGAAAATTCTATTTTAGTTATTTCTCGACGGGATTTTTACGAACCTAGGGCTATAGAATATACGGGGTATTAATAATATCGCTAAATATTAATATCTCTACTAGTATTTATTTAGCTTCGCCGATAACCCTATAAATTATAGCGCGGAAATTTACTATACTAAATTATAGGTTTTTATAAATTATCTCCTCGCTATTATTAATTTAATTAATATAATTTATCGTAGTAGTATTATAATAGATCTTTATCCTATATATATATAGGTCTAATATCCACTATATAGGTCTATAACTACTACGTACTATAAATCGATCTATTATATTAGTTATATATATTAAGTTTCCCGAATCCGTAATATTATTTATATTATTTTATTATAATCTTTCTAGTACCTATTAAATTACTAGAAACCGGTTAATTTTAATTATAGCCGATAAAATTAGAGGATATTAGTTCGCTTCTATTTATCTTTATTTAATAACCCTTAATACCGCTATTATATAAACTAACGGGTAATTAAACTTAGTCCGTCGAATCTTTTAGTCTAGTAATACTATATAAAATAATAAATATATTTATTAATAAATAGTTAATTCTTTAGCCTCCTTTATAGGCGTTAACGAATACTAACTAGATTTAATTACTTTTTTAAGGCGGCGGCCTAGATATTTAAAAGATTTATTAATCGAATCCTCCGTCGCCTTCTCTAAACTAACGACTCTAGCGGCGCGGACGAATCGGGATTATATTTTCTATTATTTAGGATTAAACGAGTACTTCGGGCTTTCCTACTCGTATTCTTTCTAAATATAAATAAAAAATATAATAATTCGCCGCTATAACTTTATATATTTAATTAATCTAGTAGGGTTTATATATAGTTATAATAGTTAATATCGAGTTTAATATTTCTCGGTACGAATCGCCTTTAGACGGATAAATACTTTAACTCGAGTAATTATATTATATTAATAAAACGAAATTAATTCCTTAACGATATCCTATATCGTAGTCGTAATAAACTCTACCTCGGTATCGGGCTCGCTAATAAACTTTATTACCTCTTAAAAATCTAAACCTTCTAGATATAAAACCTATTATATTTACTTTAGTTATAAATTTATTTCCGTAAACTACCCCGCCTCGATAACGCTTTTTTTATATTATAGGATACCTTTATATATTTAAACGATATTATTTTAAGCCTAGGTCTATACTAGTAGCTCGGAGTCGAATTCGAGGTTATTATCGCGGGGTTCCTATATTTTAAAATACTCGGATCTTTTACCCTAAATAAAGAACTATTAATAATAAATATTCGTTCGTTATAATCGATTAATTAATAAGCTAGCTTAATAACGATCCTAGGTTTTAAAACTATAACGCTAGTTATTAATCTAATTATAATTATTTAAATAATAAAATTTAATACCTTTTATAATTCTAATAATAAATTTATATTAAAATAAGCTACTAGGATTTATTCGGTATTAAATATTATTCGTTAAAAACTATAAACCTAAAATAGGCGAAGGGATATTTTAGGGAAATAAAAGATACTTTAAATCTTTCTCCGTTCGGATAATACTAGGTTATTTATTAATATACTATTAAATTTCCTTTCGTTTCTTTAGTAAATAATTATAATTTTTATTAAAGAGATATCTATCTAAACGGCTAGGTATTAAAATAAATATATATAATCTATAAAGTTAAACGGCGTACTCGGGGATCGGAGTTAGGTATTTAATAAAAGTAGGTTTATTAATTAACGGAGACGAGTCTAAAAATAAAATAATCGAGATTAAAGATTCCCTAGAATTAAACTTAAAACCGAGCGCTAAACTTTCCTATATATTTATAATAAAATATATAAAATTATAGAAAACTATTACGAAAGTAATCTAAAAGATACTATTTCTACTTTATATAAAAAGCGGGCGTCGATTACCCGAGTATTATCTAAATAATCGTACCGATATAAGCGGCTTTATATAATAATAATATAATAATATCGGCCTAGCTTCGTCCTAGAATAGATCCTATCTATATATTATTTATAAATATTATATTTATTTATCCTAATAATTAAGGTAATCTAAATATATCTTTAACCCGATAATTTACTCTATAAGTTATCCCTATATAATTCTATACCTATATAAATTAATAGTTATTTAATTATAACCTTAATCGTATACTAAGAAATAAATTTATATTTATATATATTTTCTTCCTACTTTAATTATTAAGGTAATTTAAATCCCCCGACCGAAAATTTAATTTCGCGTAGCCTTAATCTTTTTAATTATTAGGGAGATTAAAGTTATCGCGTTACTAAAATAAAAGAGAAATACGGGATATTAAAACTACCGAAGTTAATTATAAAGAGTATTTTTCTATATATAAATAATAATACCTATCCAAAAACCTTAATTAAAATATATATCGAATATATTTATTAAACTCTATAACTTATAAGGTAAAACCTTCTTATTATATATAACTATAATCGAGTTCTAAATTTATAAATTTACTTTATATTCTTAAGGTTAAAGAGGCGGGCGTCGATTACCTAAATATTATCTAAACGGTTATACCGATATTATTTATTTTTTATATATTAATTACTTTTTATTTCTTTATTCGATTTTATTAAACGGAATATTTTTAGAATACGCGAGCTAAGCTCTATAAATCGTATATATAAAATTAAGAATTTCGCGTATTAAATTTATCTAGGACGGGTATATAAATTCCGTTTAAGAGGGTATATAAATTCAGGTCCCCCTAGCCCGGAAAAATTATTATTCCTATATAGATCTAGCCTAGATTTATTAAAGTATTTAAATTAAATATTCTCTCCCGAAATAACGACGAGGACGTCCAAGGATTTAATCGAGAAGGATAAATACGAGATCGAGACGTAAAATACGGAATCCTATACTCGAGCCCTAGGGTAAAGAGTATTAACGATTAATAACTAGATAATAACCCCTACCTTTACCTACCACTCTAAGAAAATATAAAGTTATACCGTTCGATAGCGAAGCGTAGATATATATAAACCTCCGTAGTCGTACTCTTACCCTAAATACCGGAGGCGATAAAGAGGTAATTAATATCGGTAGAATAACTAAACGTAGGAAGGGCCGTACGATACCGAGTTTCGAAAAACGAGTCGAGATAATTTAGACCGGGCCCGATAGTCGTTATTAAATAATAAATATTAACGCCTAAATCGCGGTAAAGAATATTTACTATCGAATACTCGACGAGGTTATTATAAGAGAAACTAAAGAGATAAAAATAAATAATTATCCCGAGGGGAAGCGAAAGCTAATTAGGTCTAAACTCGTATAATAACTCGATACCTATATTATCTTCTTCGTTAAACTATTTAGTACCGATAACTAGAAGCGGGTCCGGGAACTATATAATATTATATAGAATTTAGGCGGGTTACCGAGTATAAATAAAGACCTCTAGCCTCCTATAATAAATATCTCTATATTCTATTTTAGGGACGAGTATTTAAAGGCTCTAAATAAATAAATTATTATTTAATATAAAGCGGCTACGGAGCGATACCTATACTTTATATAATCGGCCGAGTTAGGTCGGGTATTTAAAGAGCTATATAAAGAGATTTTAATTAAAGATAACGAGATACGAATAACCTTTAACGAGAAGGGGTTTATTTTAATAAAAGGCCGTAAAGTAAAAACGTTAGTAACTATATATATAATATATTATAAATACGACTACGATCCGACGTATATAATTAAGAAATATAACGCGATAGGTAATCGAAATCTTAATTATTACCGAACGGACTTAGATACCCGCCGCGAGTTTAGCGAGAATCTAAATATCGTAAAAAAGGTATTCGGTATCGGTTATTTTACTACCCTTCCGGACAAAGGGGATATTATATAAATACTAAAAACCTCCCTAACCCCGTACCTAACGAATTAATATATAATTTATAAATTTATAAACTAGCCTAAATATTAATTAGAATTTATTATATAAAGTATACTCGAAAATATCCCTTAGGTATATAGATAGTATAATATTATTACCGAGAAAATTATATAGTTATTCCTAATTAGTAAACCGCTACTAGCGTTTTTATTCCGTAAAAGTTAAAGAACTAGTAGTAGTAATTTACGATTTAAGATTATAGAAGGCCCTGACGGATTAGACGCGAATATTAATTACGAGGAAGTTTAAACTCGAAAGCTTCGAGCGGGAAACTAGGATTAAGATACATAATAGATTTTATATCGGATATAATATAATATAACTCTAGGAGACGACCGATATAGGTATAATAAAGGCTTTTTTATTATAAATTATTTAATATAGTATATAATAGACCTATAACGCGTTCGGAGGTATAAGTTTATAAATTTATAATTTATATATATTCTATAGAACCTAGTACGCTTTTTACTAAATAGAATAAATAGAAAAATAAAGAGATAATATATAGGTAGTATATATATAGGTATTATTAATAGACCTCTCTAGTTACTTACGAGATAGTATATATTATAAGATATTTATAGTCCTAATTACGTCTTTCTTTCCCTTATTACTCTTTTTCTCTAATTATTTACCTTTTAATCATACTCGACCCTATTAACTTTTCCTATAAATATATACTTTCCGATTATACCCGACGATTATTATCTCTTCTTTATATTTATTTAGAGGATTTATTTTATATAAAATATACTTAACGTTAAGACGTCGTCGCGAGATCGGATAACTCGGTATAATAGTTCTACGATCTATATATATTAATAGGTTATATATATTAATAGGAAAGCCCTAAAGAATATAAACTACTAATACTATTTAATACGCGGTCTCGTGTAGGTAGAGGATATATAGATATCGTAACTAGTAAATTACCTAATGATTACCGTTCCTTTTTTATCTTTTCCTTAAGGAATTACTTTATATAAAGTATACTTAGCGCTAGGATATCGTTACGAGATCGGATAACTCGGTAGAGTAATTATATAATCTAGATATATTAATAAGAGGATATAAGAGTATATATATTATTAATATTATCTAATACGCGGTTTTATATAGGTAGAGAATATATTAATATTATCGCCGGCGGGTTAAACGGGAGAGGGCGGTAGATAAAAAGAGATTTAAATCGACGTAGTATCGACTAAAATATTACTAGCTTTTTAAACTTAGTAGGTTTTTTATAAATTAATAAGAGATTATTTTACTATAAGAGATTTACGATCTTTTAAAGGATTTATTAATACTTCTCTTTAGGCCCCCCCTAATAGTAATATAAACTATAGTAAAGATATAATATACTCGTAACGGTACAAGATTAAATACTATATAATAGATTTTAGACTAGATAACGCGATAGATACTAATAATTACTAGGACCGACTAGAATAATAAAGGTATTTTATTAAAGATCGATTACGAAAACTCGTAACGATAGTAGCGGGGCTTAGTATTATTATTTAATAAAATCTATAATCGGTAGCCCTAACTAGTTTAATAATTAAAATAATTAGGGTTAAAGTACTTTAACGATAATTATAATTATATTATCTACGCGCTCTTAACTACCTACTATAACTATTATAAAGATAGAATACGTAACTAGCTAAATCGATTCGATTTTTACGAGGTAACTAGGTTAACTATTAACCTAAAGTCGTAAATTATAGTAATAATAGTAGGGAGAGAATCGCGCTAATATTACTCCGTAATATACGTTTTAATACGGGTCCCTAGGCGAAAATCCCCTCTATATATCCGTTTTCGATAATACTATAATAAAACCTCCGAGGGTAGTTTAATACTATCGAGTAATAAAAAGAAGTTCGGTAATTATAATATATAACGTAGGTCTTCCTCTCTACCTATTATTATCTACGTCGATTTTATCTAAATCTCGAAAAATATTATTTTTATTTATTAATAATATCTTCGACCCTTTACCTTAACTACTACCTCGGTATTTTATATATATATAAATATATCGATTCCGCGACTCTACCCTAATTCGCTCCTCCGTTTAGATTATTTATATTAATTTTATTATTTAGTTATCTCCTCCTCCTTCCCTCGTTTAAATAGTTTATTATCGTAATTATTAATTTTACCTTATTAGTTATTATAAATAAAAACTTATCGAGTTTATTATACGCGTTCTAGTTTACCCTATACGCCGATATAATAAAGGACGATTTTAAGTTTATATTAAAAAGATTAATCTACTTCTATACTTTATAAATAATAAATATTATAAACTCTAGATAAAGGTATAATTAACGAGTCTAAAATAGTATATTTATATAACGTAGGTAAAGCCGTCTAAAGCGTCGAGGACATTAAAAGAATTATATATTATACTTTTAATCGTGAATTCTATCGTCTCTATATTATTTTATAAAAGGTTAATAGGTTATTAAAATTAGAAAAAGTCGTTAATAGGGTCGATACCGAGAGTCGGTATCGCCTAGATATCGCGCCGGTACCTATACCGTCTAGTTACGCCGACTCTAAGGACGTTATAATATTTAGTATTATCGACGAAAATATAACTCCGGTTAAGCCGCCGTCGGGTAAAGTAATAAAGAAGTTTAATTTAAAGGAGGATAAATAATAACCGGTTCCTAAGATTAAGAAAGATAATTCTTTCTATACCGGGTCCTCGATCTTCGAAGAGTTAAAGTTAATAAAAAAGTTAAAGAGTAAAAATACTCCTTTACTTATTCTAATAATAACGGCGTTAATATATATTTCTAGAAGAAGTAGAGAAAATTAAAACTTAACCGAAGAAAGCCCTAAATTAGTAAATATTCCGGTAGTACGAGTTACGTATATTAATTCGTAATATAGAGTCTAAGCCTACGCTTAGGGATAACGGAGATATATTCCTAATTATAATCGGAGCGCGCGACCCTATACGAGCGAAAATAGGTAGTAAGGGCTCTATAGGAGTCGGTATTAATAAAGAGTAAAATAAAGCCGGACTAAAGAGTAGAGAGTAACGGGCGACGAATATAGCGGTTAAGGTATCACGGGCGTAGCTAGTACTAGTAATAAATAGTTATAACTATAATAGTAGACGTAAATATTAGGTAATAAAACGGAAATTTAATATTATATAATTATATATAATAGAGGTTTATTATTAACCCGATTATTTTAAACCTAATAGTATTTTATAGGTAGGCTAGAAATTACGTAGAGCTAGTCTACCCTAACTATTAAAATAGGGTATTTATACTAGTTTATAATCGCGCTTTTAAATTTAATATAAATCGCGTAAAATAAATAAACTAGCTCGAGTGCCTATATCTAGTATTTCGATTATATCTTTAGACCAAGTTATACTTTATAGCGAATCTTTACTTTTATATCGGGTTATAATAATACTTTATAAAGAGTTAGTATTAACGGTAACCTAAGACTTTACGGATTATTTAAGAACGAGTAATAAGAATAATCGCTTTATAAATATTATTTACCCTCGATAACCGATCCGAGTAAAGGATAAAAAGGGAAAAGGATAAAAGAGTTATTTAAATATTTAAAGCGAGGAGAGTTAGTACTAGATACGCGATAATAGGAGGCTAGTATTATTTACGGATCTCTTCTCTATATTATTTACGGTATTATATAAATTATAAAGTAAAGGAAACTAAACCTTTTTAAACTATATACGGCTTACCTACTATATCGAGAGAACCGATACGGTAGCGGCGGTTAAAGTATAGTATAAATATAATCTTAATAACTTAGATCTAAATAATATAGTTATATAAATAGTTACGGATAAATTTAACTTCACTATAAATTATATAAAGATATATATATATACGGACGATATAGAGGGTCGTAGTCTAGAGAGTAAAGAGTCTAGGGAAGGCGAGTATTTTAAGGCGGAGCGAGACTAACTAATTATAATTTCTAGGTTAATACCGAATAGAACTAATTATAATATTATTTTAGTAAAATTACCGAGTAAAGACCTTCTAGGAACGCTATAAATAGAAGATATAAAGAACGAAAATAACGAGCGAGGACTATAGGAGAATAATATAATTCTTAATATATAATTAATTAATTTTTCAAAACTATCTATAGGCGAAAGAGATATTAATAGAGAAATATAAAATAATTTAACCCTTATCGATATATTACTAAAATAAGGCTATAAAAGTAGTAGCGACGTAAAAGTTTAGATATAAAATAACTACTTTCTTTTTAATTCCGTATACTAATCGAAAGGATAGAGTAATTATATAATATTTATATAGGGTCCGGACTACGCCGTCGGCGGTATAAATATTAAAGACTTAGATAATTAACGAATAATAAACCGTAGCGATTAATATAACTATAATATTAGGTCTCTAGATAAAGATTATAATCGTTACTCTTCTTCTTCTTCGGAGCGGGAAGAAAGTCTAATAAAAAATATATTAATAACGATTAAATTAAATCGAGTTAATAGAGAAACTATTTATAATAAGAAATCCGTATTAAACTATCCCTTCTAGTTAGGTTATATATATTAAAGAATATCCTTATCTTCCGCGCTAGGACGATTTCGGTTAAATAAAGTACGAAGATATATTTAGGTACGAATCTCGAAATAAAAAACGACGCTATTAAATTTAATAAAAACGGGTATACCTTTAAAAGACCGAATTAATCGAGGGACGAAGTAATTAATATAAATTAAAAAGTAAATTAATAAACGGAGACTAAATTCGATCGAGCGAACCGTAAAAATAACTAGTAAAATAATATTCTTACGGGTAAACCTAGGAAAGGAAGGAGACTATAAAAAAGAGCGGGCGGAGAATATAAAAAGATTCTAAATTATTTAGATTTCGCTAGTAAAAAGAGGGCCGAAATAAATAGAAGGAATAAATAAAGGTGAGTCGGAAAATAATAATTCTTCCGCTAATAATAATTCGTCTATAGGATATTAATATAGGAGGATAATAAATTTATAAAGTCGTAATTAAATATAGTAGAGGTTAAAGAACTTATATAATATAGGACGGCCGACTTTAATAGAGAATAGGGCGATAAGAATAATAAATTACGAGTTATATATTCGATCGCGATACTAGAAAGATAGCTCCGAGTATTAACGGATAACCCTAACCGTCTTAACTATTAAGGGGGTTAAGGCTATCGGTAACTAAAATAAAAACTCGCGGCTTTAATCTATATCTAGGGAATATTATAATAAATAATAAAAAATACTTTATAAATCGTATCCGCGCCCTAAGATAAATCGAGAGATGAAAATCTTTACTACTAAAACTATCTAATAGCCGGTATTAGAGAATAGGACTTTCGAGGCGAAAGAGGCTACTATTACCCAGCTAAAGGGCTCTATAAATTACCGAGATATATTTTATTAAAGTCTTTAATTATCGACGAGTAAAGTTTCCTAAATAAATAAAACTCCCCTCTTAATATTTTATAAATTTAATAGGTATTAGAAACTCTTTTAAATACACTTATATACCTTTAAACTCCGACTACGAATTAATAATTATATCCTTTATATCTAGCTCCGAATATATACCCGGTACCGATTTACCTTTATCTTTATTTAGGCTTTTAGAATAATCTAGGGACGAATATCTAAAAGAGCGGGAGGTATATTTACCGTAGCCTCCCGAGGAGGTAAAATAAAAATTAAACTACCCGCCTACGCCGAGTCAAGCGTATTAATATCTAATATATTACGGATAATTTATTTTAGACGATATAAGGAAAGCCTTCGAAAAATATCTATAAAAGAATATAAAGAGTAAGGATATAATTAAACTTTTAGGCCCTTTCGCCTCTAGTAGGTTTTCTCGAATAATTAAAATCTAGTATAACTACGAATTTAATCTAGAATATATAGGCTACGCGCTTAAATTCTATTAAACCCGGCCGGATTTAACTTTAGATATTATTACTCGGAATATTATCCCTAACGCCTCGATCTATTAATTCCTACTCCGCTATCCTTTCCTAGTTATTAAAGTCGGAGTTTCTAAAGATATCGAATATATAGAGGAGAAGACGGAGGCCTTTACTACTAGAAATAAAAATTATTTTATAATTTTAATTATAATTAAGTTATAGGAAGATAGGCTAAAGGTAAAGGGAGATAAAATTACCGAATATATAGTTAAGGTTAATATCTATCGGATCGTATAGAAATTTATATATTAAAAAGTATTTTTCTAGTTTTATTTATTATAACTACCGCGAGTCGATTATATTAATTTTAAAGAAACGAAGAGTTAAATTATTAATATAAATTACTAGTATCGTAAATTATATATTATTAATTTTTATTTTAAACGACGGCTTATTCGGTTATAAATAAATAGAAGCGAATTATATATTTCTTTATAATTTTAATTTCTTTATTACCGAGCCGAGTAAATTCAATATTTAATTTTATAATAAAAGAGTTTATTATTTTATTTATTAAATTTAAGACTTTTACTTTTTTACCGGCCGATATAAATAATATAGTAATAATTATATCGAGTTTTATTTTCTCGGTTCCCTATAGTCTCTTTAAAAGTCCGAGGTTATTAAATATATATAATAAATCTTTTAATATATTTATTTAAAATTTATTTAGATTAATATTTTATTATCCGAGTTTAACTTTAAAATCTATTTTTTAAAGAATATTAATTATAGTCTAGGTATATAGATTTTATCCGATAATAAATTATTATTATCGAGGGTTATAAATAGAATTTATATTTTTTTATATATAGGATTTAGTATTTTAATAACGACTAGTTTAAATTTATATAGGATATCGGATAAAAGAGGAACGACTTTAATTATTATCGGCTCCGCGTCGAAATAGAATTTCTCGAATTCTTTATATAATATATTTTACGAGTTTACTAAATTAAAAACTAATTTTAATTTTAAATTATTTTAATTATTCTTTTCATACTTTTAAAGGCGGTTAAATATAATAATATAATCGAGCGAACTAGCGTAAAGAAAGGGTTTTAATAGGATAATTACTATTTATTTTTTAATAAGAAATTCAATTACTAAGTTATTTTCCGTCGAAAAATAATATTCGTAATTCGAGGGTAGGCGGAGGAGGTTTATATAAATATAATTACCCTTTAATATAATTATTAGGGCGCGTAATTAATATTCCTAGAGTTAGGAATTTTTAATATTTTTTATCTCGTTTTCTTTTTAGTAAATAATAGATATACCCTCGATAGTCTAGTATTTATTACTATTAATATATATTAAATTAAATAGTAAATTAACTTTTAGACGATTTATTACTAGTATAATTTAATTTTTCTAAACTTTATATCTCGTATCGGCTAAACTATTAAATTAATAAATATATAATATATATACTCGCTCGAGATTAAATATAGATAATATTTTATTATATAAAATAAAAAATAAATCCGCCTTCGAGGTCGAAAAGAAAGTAGTAAACTTAATTATATTATTTTTTAATTTAGTAAATATATCGAGTAGTTAATTTTAAATATATTAGAAGACGCCTAAATTATTAATTTTTTATAAAATTCCTTTAATCTATACTTTCGTTAAGCGGAACGAAAATTCTATATATATTAATTACTCTATAATATAATAAGTAACTACTCCGACCTTTTATAATTTAATATAATAATCGAGGTATATTTATTTAATAAAATTATTTTAGGCGGGTTTACCTATAAAAGCCCTAGAATATATATAAATTAATAACTCATTTTAAATATTATTTATAGTATTTAACCGGAATATTTAAATATAAAGTAATTATTCTTTATAAAAGTAATCGGGAGTAGGTTTTTCTTTATTAATAAAGTTTTAATCTAAGTATATATACTAAACGACTAGTTATTATTCTTATTTATATAAATTTTATATATTACGTAGGTATCTTTATTTTTAAATTATTTAATAAATTTATTTTAACTTTCGAAAATAATTCTCGTCGGTTTATTTTTTAATAAAATTATCGGCTTCGTCGCGCTCGATAGTTTAAAAATTTATATATACGTCGCCGGTAATTTTACCGGGGTTATTTTTATCTAGGCGAGTAACTATAATTTATTATTTACTCGGTATAATAAATTAATAAAATATTATTATTTAAAATATAAAGGGGTATAGAATAAATAGGAGTTTAAAAAAACGAAATTATAAAATCCGTTAATTAAAATTCCTATTAATAGTAATTATTTATTTATATAAAAAGTAATCTCTCTTTATACTATTACTCCTAGCTCGGCGATTATATAGAGAAATTAAATAAAAAGTAAAATAAATTTAATTTAATAAAATAAAACTACGGAGTCTATTAACGGAATTTTAAAATAATAATAAAAATCATTTATAAAGCTCGTAATTCCTCGTATATAACTACTCCTATTAATAATAATTATATATAAATAAAGAGGTAGAGATACTATAATCGGTAAATAAAAGTATAAGGATATTTATAATAATTAAAAATATATTAAATTCTTTATAATATAGTCGTATTTAAAGCTAAACGAGTAGAATAAAGTATTAATTATAATAACCTACTTTTTATAACTAATTAATAATATTTATAAAAGGTAAGATTTCTAGTAATAAAGTATCTATAATTAAATATTTATATAAATTTTAAATAAATGATTTCTAAAAAGTTTATACTATTTTGAAATAAATAGTTAATATAATATAAAAATATAGATTTCACGATAATAAACGTCTTAATCGGCGGGTATTTTAGATATTAACTCGTTATATAATAAATAATTTAATATATATAAATACCGGTATATTCGCGGATTATTATCACCGAGGTATTTAGGAATAAAATAGTAAAAAGAGTAAAATTAAAGAGTCTAGTCTTAAATTAGTTAATATATCGAGGATTATAATTTAGTTTCGTTATTATAATCTTATTTTATAAATTAACCCTCGATAAATAATCTTCGGTAGAGATAGAAATAAAAGAAATAATTATAGTTATTTAATAACTTTATATTCGGGCTTTATATTTATAAATTATCGAGTAGAATAAATTAATTAAATTATACCTTAAAGCGATTCGATATAAGGTACGATTTTTATTAATATTTATTATAAAAACCCCCGTTAACCTACGAAGTAGTAACTCTTTATTTAAAGAATAATTTTTATCCTTCTATTCCTCCTTAATTAAATTTCCGGAAATAGATTTATTTTATATTAATTTTTATCCGCGAGCTAAATATCTATACCGGTAGTATTATTATCCTCGAAGATTACTACGGTTATAGAGTATTTCTCGGCGCGTTTAATTAAAGAAACCTTAAAGTATTTAAATTTATAATTATAAATATATTTCTCTTTAACGAGAGTATTTTCGGTAGTCGTATTTCTATTAACGATAGTAATATCTTTTATAGCGATATTACTATTAACGTCCTTATTATTAATTAAATCGGGCTCGACGGTAGTAACTTTATACTTTATACCCGCCTTTTTCTTAAAAGTAATAATAGGGTTTACTCGCCGTTAATAGAAATATTAATATTAATACTCGCTTTAATTATAAAAATATATTTTTTAAAAACGACTTTAAGTCTAACGAGTCCGGTTTATTTATAATTAACTATAATAATAATATAAAGGATATTTATAAATAAAGTACCTACTCGATTATTAAAGCCGATATATTTTTTATAATTAAAAGTAGATATCCGTAGCCCTAATAACCCTTCTATTTAATTATATATATTCTCGATATAGTTATACGGTTAAATTAAATAGAAAACGAGTCGAGATAATTTACGGGTAAACTATTTATTCCTTTTACGAATTAATAAATTAAAAATATCGGTAGTATAAAGGCTAAATTTTATTAAAAAGAGACGAAAGATTTAATTTAAATTCATTTTCGAGTTAACTAGGAAGACTTTCGCCTAATATATAATATAGAAACCTTCGAGAAGCCGATTATTAATATTATTTATATTATATTATAAACTACTATTTATTATAATTATAAATTAAATATTATTTATAAATTTTTATAATTTATCGCTATTATTAATTTTTAATACTTTCGCTTTTTTAATAAAAGAGGGTTTCGGAGTTATATTACTCCCTTTTTTATTATCGGTATAAATATAAAAAATATATATATATCTCGGATTTTTTAATAATAACTTCTTTTATTTATTTTATTATAATAATTATTAATAATCTTAATCTCGAGTATAGTTAGTAAATTAAATTATAGGGAAAACTAAATATATATAAATTAATAAAATTATAATAAATTAAATTATTATTTTTTAATATCGGCGGAATATTTAATAATAAATTATTCTAAAGATAAGGACTTAAAAAATCTAAATATTAAATTATTAAAATACTATTTATTTATTAACGTAAATCGGCTCGCGGCGGGTAATTTTTAAAATTTTATTATATAATAAATCTAAATATTACCCGCGTATTTATTCGAAGAATTTACTTTTATTATTATACGGAAGACTATAAATTAATAGGAATTAAATTAAATATTATTTAATAATATATATTATATAGGAAAGTATATTTAATAAATATCGAACTCGTTTATCGAATACCCTTTTTTCGACTTTTATTTCGGATATCCGATTTTTTTTAATTATATATATAGTATAATAACTATAAAGCGATAGTATTACCGCGGTAAATAAATATTATAGTACTATATATATATAAATATTATAGGCGGAATTTCGTGAATTTTAATAAATTTAATAAATACCTACTATATTAATAAAATCTTCGTCGATAATTATTTATATAAGAAACCGCGAGTTTTACTCTCTTTACCTCGGTGACTCCCGTAATCGACGAGACTAACGACGTATACCTAGAGAGACGACGAGGTTATAGAAATAAATAATATAAAAGGAATTAATATAAAGTCTTTCATTATCGATATAAAAGACGTCGATATAAATATAAAAATTATTATTTATTAAATACCCTCGAACCGGCCTAGTTATAATAATTTAAAATATAGTAAATAAAAGAAATTATTAATTCTATCTTTTAATATCGGGTATAAGGGTTTTTTATTTATATTTTTATATATTCGGGTAAAAACGTTTATAGAAAGTAGTAGTTATTATATAAAGATGAATATTAAACCCGACGAGGTAAATATTAACTTTATAAAATTTAATAAATATTTTTAACTTATTAATAAAATAAAAGGAGTATATTACCCGTTTTTAAATATATATAACTACGCGCTCGCCTAGTAGTTTTATAAGGAAAAAGTAACTAAAGGCGGTCGCGATAAATTTTTTTATAATATTCGACTTAAATTATTATATAGTCTTTTTAATTATAAGAATATTTATAATTTAACCGAAATATAAAATAGTATTATATTTAGAATCGACGAAGATAAATAGATAAAATAAATATTTAATATTTAATTAAAAATTTAAAAGACCGAGCTAAAGGATTATATTATTTTATATCGAGATATTATTAAGGCCCTCCGATTTCATTAAGGTACCGGCCGTTTAAAAATAAAATAATATTTAAACCTATATATTAATATAATAATAATAATAAATATATATATACCGAGATATATACCGGCGACTAGTAGTAATAAATATAAAAGAAACTTTTTAATAGAGTTACCGTAGTACTATTATTTCTTTCTATAAATAAGATTTTATTTATATAATATGAAAGTAATTTAATTATATAGTTAATTTATTTTACTATAGAGAATTTAAAGGTATAAATATAGCGAGGTTAAAAACGGCCGGGTTTAATATTTTTAAAACTTCTACTTATTATACCTAATAATAACGAATATATTAAATCTAATATATAGTATAAATCTATATTAATTATACTCGATTATAAATATAATAGAAGTTTTTACTTAAGATAATTTTAAAGTCTTAACTTTAAATTAATAATTAAAATTATAACGATTATAAATCTCCTTATTATATATATAGATTAGAAAATCCAATTTTATTATTTAATTATTATAGGCTTTATAATAATTATAAAGAATAAATTTTAATTATAAAAATTAAAAGCGACCGATAATATACGATTTATATAATATTATTAAAGGAATAAGGAAACTTTTAAGGTAAATAGCGCCTCCGAATTTACTCTTTTACTTAATCCTAAATTCGGTAATAACACGAAGAAAATATCCTAGAGAATAATAATTAATAGGTATATCTAATATATAATTTCGCTTAATTATATACTATAGTTAATATATATAGAGCTATACTAGTCGATATATTATATTAATTATTTAAAGGTACGGTTAATTATTTCTTTAAATAAATTATTTTAGTTATTAAAGAGAGCGCGCCTATTATTAAGAAATTAAAGAGGGCGAAGATAGGATTAAAGAATATATTAAAAATAATATAACTAGACGAAAGATTTTATATTATTCTAATCTTTTATAATTTAAAAAACTATAAATATTATAACGCCGTTATATAGTAAATAGGTAAAGACCGAAGAGCGATTATATAATAATTAATATTAATAATTACTCCGTTATTAACCGATTTATATAGAAGAGAACTCTATTATATACGGGTATTTATAAATATTATATTAATTATTTAATATCGTTTATATAATAATAAGATACTAGGATATCTTTAAAATATACTTTATTATTTTAATAAATTAAAAGATTATTTTCGCCGGTATAAACTAAGTAAGGGAGTAAACCGGGATAATTATTTTAATATTTTAAAACTCTATATAATAACGTATTATATAGAGTAAATTCGAATATTCGGCGCTATAGATAACTATAATACCGAATATAAAGAAATAATATATCGTTATTTAATTAAGTTTTTCTTCGAGTTAATTAATAAACGAGAGGTTTTTTAAAAATAACTCGTCCGTTATATTTCTCATTACCTACGAATACTAGTTATAAAGAATAATCTACTCTATTTTATAACGAGATTATATATTTTAAAAATAATAGCTCTTATAGTTAAAATATTAAAAATTAATTATAAGATTCGATTATTTAAATTTTAATATAATTTAAAGTTTTAGGAAAGAAAGAGAGATTTAAAAATAAAATTTAATATTATATATTAATACCCGCTATCCGTAATATAAAAGAAATTATATATCGAATATTTTCTAGAGGTATTAACCGTCTATATATATTAACGCCGGTAAATAAGGGGTAAAAAATTAATAATTATCAAAATTATAAATAAAAGAGAAATTAATCCTACCTAAATTAATTTATACTTTATTTATCTTTATCTATTTTTATAATATTAGAAATTAAATAAAAAAGATTTAAAAGACCTAAAAAATCTAATTATAAACCGTATAATATATAAAACTAATTAATAGAGTTAAAGAGAGTAGAGACGTAACTATATTTTAATATAAAAAATATAATTATAGTTTTATATAGTTTCTCTTTATAATTAAAGTCCTATTTAACTCTAATTTCTTTTAACGGTATTAAATATAAATTATTAAAATATTAAAGATAAATTATTTTAATATAATTATACTCTCGTCGATTTTTTGAAAATCCGTAATAAAGGCTCTTTATATAAAACCTATAATATAATAAAAGTAGAATTATAGCCGGTAAATTTAATTATTAAATAAAAAATACTCGGGGGGCGTTAAATTATTCCTATAATAAAAATTATAAAAAGTATATATATTATACCGGCGTATATAAGTAAGATTATAAAAAAAAAAAAATCTTATATTAATAATTATACCGATTGGGACTTATATAATTTAATTTATAATAAGGACTTTTTAATATAAGGGATATAAATAAATAATTAAACCTATTATAATTATAATAGGCGAGGGTAGATTATATAATTAATATAATATTTAAATTTATAATATACTACCTAATTTATAAACTACGCGCGAATAATTAAAATAATAAATATTATAGGATAAACTACGGGGGTAAATTATAATATATTCGATTATAAATAATAAAAAATCGTTCTATTATAAAATGTAAATTAATTACTCTTATATTAATTAAAATTAAAACTCGGTATTTTTCTTATTACCCGATTTTACCGCTAGAATAAATAAATAATAAAATAATACCTCGATATTAACGGATATACGGAAGATTATTAAATATAATATTTATAATAACTAAAAACGGGTTAATTAAAAATAAATTTAAAAAACTTTAATAATATAATATAATCGGCGAAGATTATAAAAGCGAAACTAGATATTAATAAAACTATATATTCGTTAATTCTTATATAATTATAGAAATAATTAAAGGTTATAAATCTCTTAAGTTAAAAACTAAATATAATAAATATGAAAAACTATCTACGATTTATTTTCGTTAATATTTATAACGAGTTCGCTTATATATTTAGCGATATTTTTAAATAATAAAAGAATTAATATTTACTTTTCCTCGCCTAAAAAAGAATTATAATAAAAGAAAACGGGTAAAAATTAAATAATATTATATAAATACCTAAAAAGATTAAGGACTCTCGAGCGCCGAGTTATTAAAAAATTAAATAATAAACTAAACTCTATTTATATAAATAAAAATATTAATCGGATTAACTCTATTTATTATATAATATTATATATTAAAAACGGTATAAACTAGAGTATAATTTATATAGTTTAGGATATTTAGAAAAGCGGTATATATACGGGGCTAATAAATATAAACGACCTCGATTATTAAAAAATTTATATTCTTAATTAAAGCCGACCTAAATTATAATAATAAAAAAAATATAGTTATTTATACCCGCCTTAATTTATTAAATATAATTATCTTTAATAAATAGGAATAAAGAGTAATATTAATAAAAATATATATTTAAGATATTAAATATTTTTCTTTTAATATCCGAGAGTTATTAATTAAATATTATATAATATATATAATAATAAACTCCCTCTTTAAAGAACCGAGATTTCTAACCGAAATTTAAATAGTCTAGGCGGCGAGGCTCTCGATATATAATTAAAAAAATATTAAATTTAAATAGGAAAAAGAGTATTAATTATAATAATAAATTTAATAATTAAAAATAACCGGCTTCTTTAATATAAACCTCGAGAATTAATATTTATAATATTTAATAAATATTAATTATATTCGATAAATTAGGATTAGATCTCTAGGGTTTAATCCTATTAAATTAAATTTTTTAGTAAATAGGTTATTTCCCCCCTTTCCCCCGACTATATAAATTTTATTTTTATTAATAATTATTACTTTTTAATACTCTTCTTCCGTTTTATTTAATCCGATTAAAGTAGTATATAAATTCGTAATTTATACCTTAATAATATATTATTTAATAAAGTAAATTTACGATTTATAATTAAAAGATATTTAATATTAATCCGGTTATTTTTTAGAATTATTATAAAAATAATACGTCCTATAAAAATTTATAACGGAATAATTATTACTCTAACTCGGAATTAGAATATAATTATAATAATTCGGATTCTAGCGATAAAGAAAACGAGTAACCTAGAAATAACGAAAAATAAAATTACTCTAAAACTTTCCTAAATAATAAATATATAGAGATAGGAGTAAATATCTCGGATTATATATAATCGAATCTAATTAATTTAACTATAGGCTAGAGTTATTATAGGTAAATTATCTTATAGAAAATTAAATAGAGGGAGGCTCTAGCGGTAAAATTAATCTATATTCTATAATTATTTAATATTTATAAAGATTAATATAAATATAATCTTTATCTTTAAAATAATACGAAATACTAGACGAAAGTAGAGTCTCGCGAAATATATATTATTATTATTTCTAACTATAAGAAGTTTTTAAAAGCGATTATTTTAACTAGATATATTTATAATTTAAATAAAAGTAGAGAGTTTTAATTAAATAATAACTTTTAATAAATTAATAATTGGATATAATATATATAAGAGGTTATAATTAAAAACTCGGGGTTTAAAATCGGAATTAAATTTAATAAAATCGATAATCGGCCTACCTTAAATAAAATATAAGAAATTGATTTTATTTAAATAGATATTTTATATTAAAGTTAATTTAATATATAGTTATTCGATTTTTTTAAATAATAACGCGCCTATATTTTAGCGATCGTACGAATTATAATAATTATTATATATATATAGAATAGTTTATAATAAAACGTAATCTCCCTCGCCGCTAGACTATTATATCGTTAAACTTTTATATATCTCGATATAAAATATACTCTAGTTTAATAATATAATTAACGAAGGTATAAATTAATAATAGAAAAAATAAATAAACGAACCTTATTCTAATAAAAATACTCGTTTATATAATATTTAAATTATCGAAGAACGGTTTTATTAATAAAGAGAATATAAAAAAATTCTTTAAACCTCTCTCTAATCTTTTAATTATATTTACTATTATAATAATAATATATATTATCTCGGAGTACTTTATTAAAGAGTATAAAATCGAGAAATTTAAAAAAGAGAGAGTTTAAAATAAATACTCGTATTCTTTTTTATTACCGATAAATATATTATAATTAATTAACGAGAGTCCGTATTAAATTAATAAGGAAGAATATAAAGAGTATAAATAAATCTCGACGATAAAAAGTATAAAACCCGTATTCGTAGAATACTATTAAAGGGGGTAAAGGATACTATTAAGAATATAAAAAAAATCGATTTTAATTACGCTACGGAATAGGGAAGAGAATTTTGACTTTTTCGAAAATCGAGGAAGGGAATTCAAAAAATTAGGATAAATATTAATATAAAAAAAATTCTCTTCCCTAAAGAAGGGAAGGGAATAAAGTTAAAAAGACCGATTCCCTTCCCTATTCCGCAGCGTAATTTTAATAACGATATAATTATAATAAACCTCGATAATCGTTAGATATATAGTTTACTCTTCGTTAATAATTTAAATAATAATAAATAAATTAACCTTTCGGATAATAAACTCTAAAGTAATCTTTTTATATTAATTAATAATATAAAAAGTATATAAATTAATACGCGTAAAGCGATAACCCTAAAATAAATTAATTAGGTATTTATAATTTATCTCTTTATAACCCGTATATCTTACTACCTTTAATTTTTATTATTATTTAAATACCGGTATTAAACTCTTAATATATAAATTTAATAAAATATAACTATTTTAGATTTAATTAATTTATTATTTATAGTAGAATATCGCCCTCGACTCGCTTTTATTTTTACTACGGAATCTTAAATAAACCTCCGTTAAAATAAAAAAACCCGATAATAATATAAAAATTAAAGCGTAGAGCGGCTCGTATAAAATTTCTAAACTTAAAAAAAACTTAACTAGAAGATTAAATTACCTTTAAATTATAAAGATTTAAGGAATTCTAGGCCGCCTTTATATTAAAAGAATCTAATCGGGTTTAATATAAAAGAAATAATACTAATTTAATTATATCGAGTAATAATAAAAATAAATATAAAGTTTATATTAAATAAGTAGTGAAAAAGTTACGAGTAATAATAAAATTTAAAAAGAGTAAAATTAAGGAAGAATAAAAATAATAATATAGTTTATATAAAGTTTAATAGATAGTAGTATATTAATTAAATAATATAATAAGGAAATCGGAAAAAAGTAGATAATAACTATATATCGAATAAAATTAATAATTATTTATAGAATTTTAATAAATATATATTTAGTACTAAACGCGTAAATTTATATAGTATTAATAATAGTAGTAATAACGGTAAAAACGGCGATCTAGGTTATAACGGAGAAATTATTAAAAATTAATAAAACGATAAAAATAAAGAAATTATTAAAATCGATAAAGTTATAGATAACGATATAAATAAATAAAACGATAATATAGATTTATATATTTAATAAACGTATTATCCTAATAACGATATATATATTTATTAAATATAATTTATTAATAGTAATTTACGTATTTAATAAATATAATACTCCGACTATAATATAATCGCCCGATACGATTCGCGCGTATTCGTATTTAATATAACTATATAAGATAGTAAATAGTAACTACTAATAAAAAAAGGTTACTCTTAATAACCTTTAATAAAAATAAATATTAAAATAATCTTTAGAGTTAATATATAAGCTAAATAAATCTAAATATATTTTATATATTTTTCCGTAAAATATTAACTCCCCGCTTTACTAATATAATTTTAATAAATTTCGCGATAAAAATAATCTCTATAATTTCTTAAATTATTACCCGAAGGACGGATTTTTAAAGTATTCTTTAAAGGCTTCCGGGCTTTAGCCCTATAAAATAAATAATTAAAAAATATAAATAATTAAAAAGTAAACCCTTCTAGTCCAAATTAAATATAAGATTTAGTATTTTTTAATTATTTTCCGAATTATCTTAATCTTTATACTATTTAATAGAGTATATATATACGTATATATAAACTATACGGGAGTAGTAATAAAGTATATATATATAGAGGTAGTAATAGGGTATATATATATATATATATAAATTATATAGGAGTAGTAATAGGGTATATATATATATATATATAAATTATATAAAAGTAATAATAAGATATATATAATTATATATAAAAGTAGTAATAGTGTATATATATATATATATATAGTTATATATAGGGGTAGTAATAGAGTATATATATATATATATATAATTATATATAGGGGTAGTAATAGGGTATATATATATATATATATAAATTATATAAGAGTAGTAATAAGATATATATATATATATATATAACTATATATAGGGGCAGTAATAGGGTATATATATATATATATATAAACTATATAAAAGTAATAATAGGGTATATATATATATATATATATAACTATATATAGAGGTAGTAATAGGGTATATATATATATATATATAATTATATATAGGGGTAGTAATAGAGTATATATATATATATATATAACTAGCCCTATAAAGAGGGTAGGGATAAAAAATAATAAATAATCCCTTCTCTTTTTTATTTTCTTTTAATATTCTCTTTCCTTCTTTATTTATTCTCTTTCCTACTTTAAAGAAAGGAATAGAAATTAATTTTATCTCTTCTCTTCCTTATTCCGCGGCGTAGGTAAAATAGAGATCCTTTAAAAATCTCTACTATATTAAAACGGATTTCTAATAATTATTCTAATAATACTACTATTTTTATAAATATATATATTTATAACTACTACTACTTTTATAAATATATATTTATATAACTATTACTACTTTTATAGATATATATATTTATAGTTACTACTACCTCTATAAATATATATATTTATAACTATTACTACCCTTATAAATATATATATATTTATAATTATTACTATCTTTATAGATAGTTATATTTATAGTTACTACTACCTTTATAAATATACGTATTTATAGAATAAATACTCGGATTTATAGTTATTTAAATTAATATTAAAATTAAAATTATTATTAACTTAAAGTTAAATATAACCGAAGGTTATATTAAAAACGTAGTTTAATTTATTTATTTTAAAATTAAAGGGATATTTAAATAATAGTTTAATTTAAAATTTAAAATTAACCCTTTTTAAATATTTATTAATATATTTTAATATTAGTATTTTCCTTTAAACTTATTATTTTATTTTTAAAAATATTTCGATTTAAAATCGGTTAAAAAGTAAAGAGTAAAGAATAATAATAAATATTAATTATAATAATTATTATAATAATCGTCTCTCTATAGTATAATTTATAATATATTTTATTATTAATTTATAATAAAGGTAGTAGTAGTTATAAATATATATATATTTATAGGGGTAGTAGTAACTATAAATACATATATCTATAAAGATAGTAGTAACTATAAATATATATATCTATAGAGGTAGTAGTAGCTATAAACATATATATCTATAAAGGTAGTAATAACTATAAATATATATATTTATAAAAATGGTAGTAGTTATAAATATATATATCTATAAAGATAATAGTAGTTATAAATATATATATTTATAGAGGTAGTAGTAGTTATAAGTATATATATTTATAAAAGTAGTAGTAGCTATAAATATATATATCTATAGAGGTAGTAGTAATTATAAATATATATATTTATAAAAATAGTAGTAGCTATAATACGTCCCTAAGGTTATTATAATAATTACTAGAAATCCGTCTTAATATAGTAAAGATTCTTAAAGGATTTTTATTTTATTTTACTTTATTTTAAACTCTATATTAATAGATCTTTATATTAAATTAAGGTAGAGATTATACCTCGATCTCTACCCTACCCTATATTAATCCGAAGTATAATTAATTAACCGGTAGATAATATTATAAATATTATAATAATAAATAAATTACCCGTTTATTTATTTAAGAGTTAATAACGGCTCGCTCTCGAGACGCTTTAAATTATACTATTATATAAATATTTTATTAATAACGTTTATCTCCGCTCCTAGATCTTTATCTATTTTAATACGAATAGTTTTTATATTAATATTAATTAGGTTCGTAATAACTTCGTTATTAATATTTATACTCGGTCGGGTTTTTATTTCTTCTTATTCCCTCGAGATAAAGATTTCCTCGAGAGTTTATTATTTTTTAACTCGGCGTTATAATTATTAATATAATTAATAATTTTTCTTTTCTTTTCTAGATATTTATTAAAGTAGTAACCGAATTTATAATAATTAAAGTATTTAATATCCTTAAAATTCTTATCGCTCGCGCGAGTCGTATATATTTTATTTATATTTTTATAACTATTATTATTAAAATCTTATTTTCTTATATTAAATTTATTTTTATTATCTCCGCTCTTTAACCTCTTTTTATACTTCTTCCGAGATTTTAATTAATTATTTTAATTATTATTTTATATCTTAAAGTCTCGACTAAGATTACGTTTATAATATATTATAAATAATATAAATTCTATTCGCTTAATAAGAATACTTTAAGCTCGGTTAGTTTCTTTTAAAATATTAAATCTTAAACGAGTTATTAAATAAATTATTTATTATTCTTTATTATAAAGAGGTAGTTTAGTTTCTAGGGTATTAAAATAAATATTAAAATTTTATATTAATTAATTATTCCTCTAACGAGTATATTAATATTTAAAATTAATATTTATAATTTAATTTAAAGGGTCCTTAATTATATTAAATAAAAAATTAATAAAGAACTTTTATATTAATATATTTATTAAATAAAGTTCTTTAGATTTATTTTATAACTTTTTAATTTACCCCTTTAAATAAAGTATTATATATAAAATCTTCTTTTTATTTATTTAAAAGTTTACGGGTATTAAATAGAACGTAGTTTTTATATTATAAATTTATTCTCGATAATTTTACGGATTCTTTATATAAAAATTTTATAGTATCGATAATTATAAATTACCTTAATTTATATTAAGACCGATTTAACTACGATTTATTATCGGGCCGTTTTCGTCCTTTATATTTAGTTTTTAAGAATTATTTTTAATTTCTTTATCTCTTTCCTCTACGATAATATATCGTAAATTTTTAATATTCTTTAAATTATAATAATAGAGGCTTTTTTCTCGAGTACTTTCTATTTATATTTATATTTTAATTTTATAAATTATTAATTTATTATAAAATTAATATTCTTTAATAAATCTTTTATATTTTTATTTAAAGTATTAATCCTATATATCTCGCCTTTAAGATAATTATTTCTAGAAAAGTCTTTTATACTTTTAACGAATTATTATTTAAAAAAATTAAGAAAGATTAAAATTATTAAATTATAATACCTAGAGTATTTATAATAATATAAAAATAAATATAAAATCTTAATAGGAAAGTGACTTTTATATTTAAATAATAAAATTAATTTCTAAAGAGTTAGAGCGAGGGCTCTAAATTTCTTATTTCTAAAAAGAGTTCTAAAATATTAAAAACTATAATATAATACTATAATATAAATAATATAACTAGGCCGTATACTCTTTATAAAGGATTTATATACTATATTTAATAACTACGATAAAACTAGTTTTAATATAATATAATAAAAATAATACCTTTAAAATAAATTAATTAAATATTTATAATTTATTCTTTTATAATTTATATATTTTAATATCTCTAATCTTTACTATTATTTAAATACTAGTATTAAATTCTTAATATATAAATATAATAAAGTATAATTATTTTAAACCTAGTTAATTTATTATTTATAATAAAATATCGCCCCCGATTTACTTTTATTTTTACTACGGAATTTTAGATAAACCTTCGCTAAAATAAAAAAATTTAATAATAATATAAGAATTAAAATATAGAGTTATTTATATAAAATTTCTAGATTTAAAAAGAAATATACTTTTAATATTATATAAAGAGAAAAATAATTAGAAGATTAAATTACTTTTAAATTATAAAGATTTAAGGAATTCTAAACCACTTTTATATTAAAAAAACCTAATCGAGTTTAATATAAAAGAAATAATATTAATTTAATTATATCGAGTAATAATAAAAATAAATATAAAATTTATATTAAATAACTAGGGAAAAGAATATAAATAATAATAAAATTTAAAAAAAGTAAAATTAAAAAATAATAATATAATTTACGTAAAATTTAATAAATAATAATATATTAAATAAATAATATAATAAAGATATCGGAAAGAAGTAGATAATAACTATATATCGAATAAAATTAATAATTATTTATAGAACTCTAATAAATATATATTTAATATTAAACGCGTAAATTTATATTATATTAATAATAGTAATAATAGTAGTAAAGCCGGCGATTTAGGTTATAACGAAGAAATTATTAAAATTTAATAAAACGATAAAAATAAAAAAATTATTAAAATCGATAAAATTATAAATAACAATATAAATAAATAAGACGATAATATAAACTTATATATTTAATAAATATATTATCTTAATAACGATATATACGTTTATTAAATATAATTTATTAATAATAATTTATATATTTAATAAATATAATAATCCGATTAAAATATAATCGCCCGATATAATTCGCGCGTATTCGTATTTAATATAATTATATAAGATAATAAATAATAATTATTAATAAGAAAAAACTACTTTTAATAACTCTTAATAAAAATAAATATTAATATAATCTTTAAGACTAGTATATAAACTAAATAAATTTAAATATATTTTATATATTTTTCGATAGAATATTAACTCTCTATTTTATTAATATAAATACTTTAAATTTAAAACCGATATTAAAACGATATTAATATTTCGAAGAAATTATAATATTTTTAAAAAGTAAATTAAAAAATAATAGAAATAAAAATAATAAATAAATTACTCCGTAAAGAGTTTTAGAAATTCAAGTTATATATATATTATTAATTTCTCTTTCACGAACGTATATTATAATAATAAACAAAATTTATTTAATTATTTAAATTATATATAAAATATTAATTTAATATATAACTAGAACGAAATACTTTTATTATAATATTTAAATCTTAATATTTAAATATTACTCTAGATTTAATTTATATTTATATATAGTTATAAATATTACGTCTTTTCGAATATATTTACTCGATATTAACTCTTTTTATTATTTTATATTTATAAAAAATATTATTAATAAAAAATTTAATAATTATTTTAATATTATAATTCCTACAATAAAAATATTCATTCTTTTTAATTATATTAAAGATTATTAATAATATATTAAAAATAATATTCTTCCTATATAATAAATAATTTTTCAAAGAATTGAATTTTATATTTTTTATAAATATAAAATTATTAATTTAGAAAATATTAATAAGGAATATTAATAAAAAGTTATTATTATTAATACGAGTTTGAGACTAAATAAAGAATATAATTTAGAAAAATCTATAATATTATTAATTATTATTTCTTTGAATTTCGGACTTTTGAAAAGATTTAAATATAGAGTTAAGAATTTTGAAGCCCTTTATAGTTCGAGGTTGTAAGAAAAAAGTAAAATTGTATAAGATCTAGATAGGTTTTATGATTGTATATTTAATATTAGTAGGCGATCCTGACCTATATAACGATCTTTCCTGTTACCCGCAGCGCGAGGAACTTCCACCGTCTAGTTTCTCGTAGACATAAATATCTTCAATGCGGTACGCCTTATTGAACGTAGCCTCTAACATCCTCCTCACGTCATCTAACGTCGGAATGTACCTTATAATCTCCAATGCGAGGCTGTATTCGTTAAGCGATACGGCCATGGCGCCCGCTACCTGCTTATGATAATCGCGGAAGTGAAACGAGTGCGAGACTTTTTGAAGTAAATTTGATCCTGACATCGTCGTTAGGCTTCCTGCTTGGTGCTGCGCTCAAGGGACCCTTATCTAGCCTTCTGGACTCGCATAGAGCCTCATTTTCTCGGCAGAGTAGGATGGCGGGTAAGTGACTCCCGCTAATTCTGTAGATACACATGGCTCATTGCTTGCATGTAGTAGCGCGATATTTATAGCATATTAGATCGTGCCACGGGATCTAGAACAATTTTTAGCATGGGAATAGATACTGTAACAGTATGTAATTAATATGGTACCGGTGTACCATCCCTGCAAGTATACGCTTTTAAAGACGTCAATGTTGACCCTTTCGACACAGTACACGTTACAAGCTTTCTAGAACTGGGGTTACATATTACACAGGGTCGACTAGAGGTGGTAAAGGGGTGGGGGGCCTATCTACCAAGCCCTTAAAAGCGGTAACCCACGAATAGCGAGTCACGGTCCACGAGTGGCGAATTACGGTCCATAGATCGCGACTATCTACGAGTGGAGTGGAAAAAACTCGTTAGCCTACCGACCCCTTTCTTACCACCATGTCTGGAATGCATTTCTGTCATTATTTTCGTCACTCCATTAATATATTCCTACCCGGTCATACGTCTACGGTTGGACCTTGAAGCTATTATATCTTGTCCTACTTCTGGAATGCTTTCCTTGCTTCAAGGTGCATTGACGTTAAGAAAAGGTAGTCACGATACCAAATCAAGACTTTGGGTAGGTGAAAACACGATGACTTCTGCTCATGTATCTACATAGGCCGCGACTTTACTTCGTGCATCATCTCAGCTACCAACGACAATGGAACCCAACTGTCCCAAGTGAGTCTCTGGGCTTCGAGCAAGACCAGCTATGCCAAACGGGTCTGAGAATGGTGTCGATGATATTTTATAGCAATACGATTTCCCGTCGCCATTGGCAGTCATTGAGTTGTAGAGGATACCATACTAGCGACAAAGAGTCTTTGGAGTTAGCTCTAGGTCCACTGATACTGCATTGGCTAGAAGACTAATGTTAAAATTGGTTTCCAGATTAGCAAGATCAATAATATCTACGCAAGTGCTGTCATCCTAATCGATGTCGCCGGTCATGGTGCTGATTGTAGTCTGTCTAGGATTAGCGGTACCCCGGAGGAAGTGCACCCTTCTATGGGAGGAGGAGCGACCCAGTTTGTAGCCACTTTGTGGAGCCCCAGAACATGTTCGTACCATTTAGTCTGTTGCTTATCTAAAATTTGGTCCAGCTCAGCGATGAAAATTGTCATCTGGTGTATCTTATTGGTTGGCGCTTGGGCTACCAAGCTACATCAATCACGACATTATTCTTGCAGTCTCCTTCCCATCTATCAACAAAGATCAATTTCCGCAGCCCGCTTGGTTGATTCGAAAATTGCAGTGCAAGTGGCGCGTATGGCCAGCATTCCCCGTATCAGTCCAATCGCCCGTGGTACAATCCCATCTATCGTCCACAACCTTATTATTCACATATTTGCAATCCTTGTACAAAAGGTGAACGTATGTATCTGCCGTCTTCGTCGGGCTAGAGGCAGAGATGACGGGAATTTCGGGATGGAGAATGCCAAAGGGATCCTTGATCTCCTTTTCCGTGCTGGTACCTGAAATATGTTGGCCCCATTCTTTGCCCCATAGGTCCCATCTTTATAAGAGATTAGCAAAAGATGTCTCCGAAGGGGGATCGCTAGCTATGACAATAAAGAGAGGGACTCACGTGATGGACCATTGGTCGCCTTCCATCCGTTGGGTAAGGTGGATGATGAGTCTGTTATCGAGTGCTTGCACTTTCGTATTGACATGGCATTTCGTGTGCCTTAGTTGAGTGGAAGAATCTAGAAATTTTTGCCAATCTTGTGCCGGTGGTTCGCACCAGAATTGCATCTCCGTAGTCATGGTCGCCGGATCAAAAGAAGGCTCTGAAGAGAACGCATATGTTGTGCCCACTTGGTCGTGCAGCGTAAAGTCTACGCTCTGGTCTCCGGAGTAGAGGTCGCCTTTTGGGTGTATGAGTAGATTACCTGGTGGTAGATCGGCTAGGAAAGATCCAGCTCCTACAGGCGAGACCAGAACCCCATCAGTATTGCCAAGACTCCAAATGTCTGGGTTATCGTCGTCGGCTTGATTGACACTATCGATAATTGTTATCAGCTGACAATCTACAAGTGCCTAAAAATATTGACCCACCGGAACCAGATACTCTTCCCATCCCTCCCCTTCCCATCGGGACCTTGGGAAGAGGTCACGAGAATGGCATATCTTCCACTATCTGGTATACCTTTTGTTGGATGGGGCGATCCTGTCTGAGTATCTGTTGGCGGTTGTTCCCTGGTCACGGACGCCGGCATTGTGCCAACATTCTTGAGCAGCTTCTGATACTTCTTGAAATCTGCCTCATCGAAGGGATTGAACGCATCAGAGTCAGCAGTGTAGCAAAGACAACCCTTGTAGTGATAATTTGCCGTCTTCACGCCATCGCAGATGGATGTGGTAGCTGAGTTGCCACCACAATTGTCACAGTCAGGCGCTATGGACTTCGGTGGACAAGATACTGATGATGAGGAAGCTTTTGTAGACTCAGTGGTACCAGCGTCGAATTCCGTGACGGGCGGTTTGACGCTCTTGCCCATTTTGACCACGGCGACTATGCAAATGGAAATCGCCGCAGCCAGAGTGTTAAGTTTGTTCTGGTTGTTAGCCAGAGCAACTAGGGATGGGTTATTGCGAGCCGCGGCGATGACGAGGGGTACGTAATGTGCAATGGCAGGTATTGGATTCTGGGGTATGACAGCAAGCTGCAATCCGTTTATTGGGCCTCCGTCTCCTGCTTGTAACATGAGTGCCTGAGCGATGTCAGTGAAACAGGCATCAGTCAGGTCTCTTTGCATCAGTTTTTTGGTTGCACATGAGTCGGAACGAGCTATGAGTTGCGTTATTCCAGCACCCAGGTCTTGAGGTACCAACAGGAGTAAGGAGCCAACGGCGTGGTTATCGTTGGCTTCGGAAGCGGTGGTGATGGTTGCAGCTCTGCCACGTCGAGATAGATTAGCTAATTTTCCAGAAATACGCTTTGGAGGCTTCTTACGCCGCTTGGTCTACTGGTGTCGCTGTGGAGGTCACAGTGATGGGGCTCGGGTCATTTGCCGTAGTAACGTATACAACAGTGCTAGACGGTTGTGCAGCTGAGACGGCTTCGAGAGCTTCCTTGCCAAGGAAGATGACCCCAAGGGCACCAACTGCTATAACCACAGCCTTTGCAAGCTCTATCACAGCGCCAGCAACCAATGCAATGGCTCCAGCTGTCACTAGAAATCGTTTCTGCAGACCGTCCTTGGAAGGCTGAATTGCTTGGTCTACGGCTGACTGGCAATCAGAGCTCCCATGATCGGAGCAGTGGTTATTTCTAGCGACGTCCAATTTGTCATGGAGTACTTTAGGGAAATAAAGGTGCCCTCCACCATCGCTGTCGGTGACCAGGGAGAACTCGGTGCCGTCAATCTTTGGGGGATTGGGCGGAGTCTGGTCGTAGTTTGCCTTTGGGGCAAGCGTTATTGTCGCAGCTTTCGGTTGATCTCGCGGCTTGAGCGTCATGTGCGGTGTCCCATCCCTCTGTGCCAAGTGCTCTCCCGGGTAGCTAGTTGATGCAGAACAAAAGGTTGTGTAGACAACCACGAGAAGTTGTTGCCACATCATGATGGAGGTCACTGGTATAGATGAGTGGATTCAGCAATGCTTCAGCAATGTCTTCACTGCCGAGAAAAATTCAGTCGTGGTTCTTGGGAAGTCGGATCCTCCTTTATTATACTAGATCTTAGTACGTGAGAAGAACCACCAAGTTGCAATGGGCGGATGCGAAGTTGGACAACAAGGAAAGAAGGCCAAGCCCTTCGTCTGGCCAAGGAGCAACTGCGTGAGCTTGCAGTTGCGCTGAGGTGGGCTGTGCATGGGTTGAAATCCTGGCGAGCTTCCCCTGTGGCACAAACATTGCAGGGATCATTATGACCGATTGACCTGTCAGACCAGGCACTCAAGGCGACGCCAACAGTATCAATAGGGGACGAGAGCTTATATTGCACATGATGATGAGCGCAGCGTCACGGGTACGGAGTACTCCTTTTCATCTTTTGTGATGGTTCTGGGGCTGTACCCTTAGCCAAACTCTGCGAACGTCAGTTCCATAAGGCACGGACGAACAAACAAAGTATGTGAGAGAGCTATAAGTCTCTAGGCTATTCGCTAAATTTGGGTAGATGTTTCATGTTTCGGGTCATCTCAAGGAAGGTGAGAGTCTTCAATCCTGCGGGGCTGAAGATGGTGGCTTATGGCTTATAGATGTTGGGGCAATCCTTCTGATCCTTCGTCAGCACAGTGCACGGTTGTCCCCTCTATTTCTGCGTTTCATCATGCTTCGCTCATTTTCTTTGTCAGGCACGCACACGTCTTCTCGCTATGTCAAGAGTAGCGAGGCGAAATTTTGGTCGTTTGCTGGCTCTACGTTGCGGTCTTGCTGACGTGACAAGTGACAACATTCCTTCATCTTCCAGCAACAAACACAGCCCTAACCCTAAATATTACGGCATGAACAATGGGAGGTGCTACAGAGACACCCCCTTTGCCTACATAGACACCCCAAAGAAAACCAACAAAACCACAACACCATTGAACCAGCGCCATTAGGAATCGAACCCAATATGATATGTACTGAAACCCAGCAAACGAGCCCCCCGATCGCTACATAAACACCCTACCTATATTGGGTTAGTTGCGGCGGTTGCCGTAACCATTAATGTACCTACCGCACGCAAGCAAAACAAGCATATCTGACTTACTCAACCGTAAACCAAGCGTCGATAATAGGCTTTAACCAAGTAATTTGGTAGCTTAGCTGACTCGGCGACGCTAAAACAGTTTTTTATACGAAAAGACGTCGAATTTAAACGATTTAAGGCCTACTACCATAGGCGCGTTTTTCGGCCAGGATAAGAACGAAAACAGCGAAAAATCTGGTTATACTTACTCCATAGCGATTCTATTATTAGATACTCGCTACACTACCTAGCTACACACTATATTTAAAGGTCTACCTATTCAGAATGGAGACATATGTGGTGACGTCGTCGCTGACGGTATTGGGGATGAGGCAGCAGTTTTACTACCATGCGACCGCGTCGCCTGAACAGTTCTGCTATGTTTTTGTTACGGCGACCTTAACCACTAACCGAATATAGGGAGGGTGTTTATGTAGCGATCGGGGTGGGTGTCTATGTAGGCAAAGGGGGTGTCTCTGTAGCACCTCCCTTAACAATTTAACATGCTTGCCCTGCGCCACCGAGTGACAGGACCCTACCATGATCAAGTAAACGGTCTCATGTACAAGGTGTCGGATCTGAATCCTTACGATCTATGCTCCGCCTTCCAACGGTGTTGTGCCACGTTGCCCTGCCCGCAAAGCACAGGATCTGGGATGCGGAATTACTGTATTGCGATTCCAACAGTATTTGTCAACCCTTACCCCATCGATGTTGGTCAGCTTTAGATGCGGCTATGCCCCTAAAGGATGTGAAAGCTGACGGGGTTGTACGTTCATGTGCGAAAAAAAAAGTGTATATCTTCAATCACTAACCACTAACGAGCAAACTGCTTTCTTGCCACTATTTTTATCTTGCCAGACCACTTGTCGGCTGAGCCTTAATCTCAATCTGTTCGAGTTTCAATTCTCATTGAGTAGAGACAGCATCAAGATGTTTCTGCCATGGATACTTGCTAGCGCTATGCTTTGCGGTCAGACTTACAGTCTGACTTACTGGATATCACCTGGTTGCTCGGATGACATCCATAACGCCGTCAGCGAGGCTATCAATATGCACAAAAGAGCATTTCAGAGGATTCGTGCGACAACGGATGCCAACCAACTACGCGCATTCACTTTGCTCTTCAAAGACATTGATACTGATAGAGCCTTAAAACCCGTTTTGAGTCCGTTCGATCCCTTGGGGGAAGGGTTCCAAGCTGACATTAGCAAGAGACCCACCAGGATATTGCCAGATTCACGGAGACTAATGACCATGCATCCTCCAATATGAGAATCTATTGCGACCTGGATAAAGTCGACGGCCAACGCTGGACAAAAGTGCCTGATCGACCACAATATTTGCGGGCTCCTGGCGAGAAGCCGAACGCTGCGAAATCACTGGCCGAGGATATAGAGTTGATAGACAATGTGAATGGGTTTCGTTTTGGCAATGGTTATAGCTGCAATCCCGGGAATCCTAAAAGTGAGGGCATTGGAGGTACGTTGTCTCTTGCCTATTCTTGCACCTTAGAAGTGAAACCATGCTCAATAAATCAGCGGTCACTTTCCGCGGACCCTTTTGGGATCTTCCGGGTCAACCTCCACCAGCACAACGAGCAGTCATGTCGGTAAGTACGCAATACGGCCCGGCCAGAACTTAGTGCATTTGACTCACAATACAAGCTTTGCAAACCGGTTTTAGATTCAGCTTTACCGTTCCTTGACGACCTCCCAGATAATGGAGATTTGAGAGCGGCCGCGACATCTGGAGGGGAGCAGATTAGCTTAGACGCCTTCGACTCCGTAAGCAGCTTTGCTATCGCTCATGAGGTGAGCTGCCAATGCTACTGAGTTGCCTCCATGCTAATTCAAACTAGTTTGCACATCACCCGGTGTTCATGAGTAAGTTGTCCCGGCGATCTTTGAGGCTAGTCAACGATCCTACAATGCATCCCCTACTAGGCTATATTCAAGAGAGACTGACGATAGGTGTGAATAGAGCAGGACGTACATCGGGACAAAACCAAAGACTATAAGTGGTCCAACTTGATCAATCCAGATCTATACCCCGCTGCGCAAGCCGTGGATTCTGCTGAAGCGTACGCTCTGAACGGATTGATCGCAAAGCTTGCAGATCGGCGTTTTATACTCGCCCACGACAATGCTGAGGCTTTGCTTGGCCACCTTGAGTATGATGATCATCCAGTTAACATACCTGATGATCCACTTCCCAACAAGATGAAAGCACGTCAGGCCGATGACCTTGCCGATATACGTACATTGCCACGTCGTAGGCTGGAAAGACGTAAGAGGGGCTCAGTGAGCCATGTGGAGTAGAGAGACACTGGGGAAGACGAGGATGTTGCCTATAATGACTCGTGTACAGGGTGTGACGAGGATGGATACAGAAGATTGATGTAGCATACTGATTGTTTCGAATCCAATGTTTGCTTTTCATTGCACTGGTCGATCGAAGATGGAGGCTCCACGGTCTATCATTGCTGATACCCATGATACAGCCATCAATCAGATACCGTCGTCATTCTGTGGGTCATCAGGCGCGTGATTAATCTTTCTTCCAGCAGGACCAACCAGACTTGGTTTCGCGGCTAGTGTGAGGATACTGTCAGGGTTGTCTGGCTTGCCCTTGGGATAGGGAGTTTACCCACTTTCATATCTATGCCCAATCATGTCAGCGCCTTCGCACTAGGGTCGTTTCTCTTGTGAACTTTCCATTCGCTGTCCTAATCTCTATCGCAAGCAGTCGGCTTTACTCGTTCATCCTAATCACTATCTCTTGTACAAGCGGGAACTACTCCAAATCATAATGTCCCTCGGGGTAAATGTTTCATCTTTCCGCTTTCCCACATGCCGTGGTTGAGGTCTTTTAAGAAGATACAAGTACATTGGAGATCTGAATGGTATCATCGAAATAAAGATACTGATAAGAATGACAACAGAGACATCTACAGGCTTCAAGTACGAGCTACCTCGCGGCTGGTAATTCAAGATAGATTTATTCTAATTGCTTCGTTAATGAAAGTCGAACATGTTACCCACAGACGCGATTTCACCAAGAGATGATGGTGAAATACCCCCAGAGTGAGATGTTGCGAGATGGAAGCGGAATCATAACCAGTGTTCATGACAGCCTGTATCCGGCTTCCTTTGACTGGCACTTGAGCTGAGCGGCAAGGAGGAATATAAGGAGATGCCGCAGACAACGACATCGCGAGACTAGTCCGAATGTCTTCGTGAACCAATTAGGAAACCTTTTGCAATCATGCATCCAAACCACATCAACGCACTCTTGAGCACATTACACTCACTTGTCTGGTCACCGGAGGCGGGATCATCTGCAAAGATGAGACGTGTGATTTAGCCTCGGAAATCAGTGTGCTTACCGTTGATAGCATTACCTGAGGCGCCGCAGGCAGTACGTGGTCAACAGTTGTGGAAAGCCGCTCTCTTCACCAAGCCGTCTCAGTCAACCGTGATACCTAGTGTATGGCAGTCTATCACATCCGCTGGTCTCACCGGGGTTCAGGAACAGGTAATGTTCTTTCACTTCGTCTTTCTAGAGGATGGGTTGACGATCCTTAGAACCCGGCACTCGACATGCCAAGATAGCTTCAGTAGTGATCTGTAGAGAGCCCAGTGAGTTGAAGGCGTTGCTGTGGGTGGCAAGCCCGAGGACATGGGCAATCCCACAGAAAAAGGGGTTGGTGTCCGGGAAGAAAGTGTAAGTCTTGCTAGAAATCACGTCAAAATCAAGAGACCTGGCTGAATCGGCCCGGAATCACGGCGACTTGTTCTTTCCTCGTCTGCAAGCCTTTGTACGTTTAAGCTGCAGCTGAAGCGTAAGCGCAATAGCACCCTTTTTGGGGTTTCGTTGCGCGAATAAATTGATATCGCTGTATTGGATGCTGAGCAGCGCAGTCCGGTGCGATCTCGTATATGCCACCAAAAGCAAGATCGTGGCAAGCTGCAGCCGTTGACGCTCCTGAGGAAATTGACGCGTATCGGTGACCCAATGGCAACATGATACGGCAGCGAAGTCTTCCACGTCCATGAGCGGCTTGTCGGCTTCGCTCAGGTCCAAATCATATTCATCTGCCAGCTCGCAAACAATGTACTAGGTCTTGCTTAGTGGCATCTTCAACACGGAAGCCTTGGCTATTAGGTAAATCTCTTTCTGGTCAAGCGGTAGCATCCGCTGTCGCTTCCACCTCGTATAGAGCTGACTGAGGCTGCGCCAGTATGGTTCTAATGTGCTAACTTTGTAATTGCCGCGATCTAGATCATGTTTCGGGGCTCGGTATCCGAGCGAGCCATCGCACAGCTATTCTAAGAAGTACTTGATGCGACCAAGGCAAGGCTCACACAGAAGTGCGACAGGACGAGGCTCTTTCTCGATAAGCTCACAAAAGCTAGAGGAGATGAGCAAAGTAGTATCATGTAGGGTTGAATATCTATACTGCCGCTAATATCGTTCTATTCGAGCGATCTGTGGCTCGGTTGTCTCTACGTATCCAGCTTTTGATATATGCGTCCTGTGGCAGTTTTCGTACCGTTCGTTATAATACTCGGCCAAAGAAGCACGGTTGATCGTGTCGTTTTCACGTGGTATATACCTCTTATATACTATTTCGAAGATGTATACATCAGGAGCTTACTGGGGATAAGGATGGTTTTGGTAAAGAGGCTGAAAAAAGGTGGGGTCTTCAAATAGTCTTTAATAGACTTCGCTATAAGACAACGTCTTGGGAATCTAGCCCGCTTTCAACTAGATATAGAGTCTGATTAGGACTTATGAGAGTTTTACGATTAACTAGCGACGAGTTAATAAAAGCGTAGAAGTAGACGAAAGTTTCGCAAACTCTTTTAGTCGAATATAAAACTATTTAATATCTTCTACTTTAGTAACGAATATTTATCGATAATTAATCGCCTAAAGCCTTTCGCTACCTATATATATATATATATATATCCAAGGTGAGGGCTTATGGCTACAGTGAAACAGCTCAATCACGTGATAGCGCGCCCGGTGACGGAGGTGGCTTGAACGCGTTGTCGACGATCTCATAGCGTCACCAACCTCCTGAATAGTTGCGACTCTTGTGATCTTACACACGCACCATCCCTCAACCATACCAACCAGATCTCCCAATGGGTCCCTACACCAGCACTCGTGAGCAGTTCACATCCCACCTCACCTCCAAGGCCGTTCCACCATCAGCCGCAGAGGAATGGAGGAAGGTGGTGGAACCTTTGAAGCTGCTGCTCGAAAAGCTGGCACACCATTCAGCAATGGCTCCCAACCTACAGCAAACATATATGACGCCCGCCAACTCAAAGAACAGAATTTACTTTATGTGGGACTTTGTCGGTCGTACATTAGTATGTTGTATTGAATCAATTTCCAAATTTGAGAGTTTGGCTGATCGATTGCTCTCTGCAGGGCTACCTCTATATGGTCGACCCATCCCTCCGTAACCTTTCCTCCGGCGAAAAGGAGACGTGGCAAGATGCGCAGGGTCGCGCGCTGTTTTCGAGCATGTTGATATTGGACGAAATGCCGGGTGCTCTCAACCAAATGACCGAGCAGGCATATCCCGGTCAGAGAGGACAACATCCAGAATTTGGGGATGAGATATTGGAAATGGAGATCGCTGCAACACTAGGTGTTATACGATATAAGGTGGGAGGGACCTTGCCTGCAGCAAGGGCTTAAGTGAGTGCCGTAATACCGTGATACTGGCATTCGATTGACCTGCGTGGTGCTTTCTGGCAATCTCAAATCTCTGGCCAAGGTTAACAGCAACGCTCGCGTATTGCTTGTTTTACTATTGTATCGAAGGTCGTATCTTGAGTAACAGTGTCACTTTCCAAGGAAGTATAATTGAAGGCGGCAAGTGATGTTTTGATCATTGACGGATATGCTCGATCGTCCAACCTCATACTATATGCGCTCCAATATTTTGCGAAATTCCGCATTCGAGCTATAGACAGCAAGCATGCCTTGAGTCTCTCGTGTCTGTTAAAGGTCCAATCAAGCTTATCTCTAGCCGCTACCCAGGATTATGGGCTCCATTCGACCGTGAGCAATGCTCGTGGCTAGAGCGCATCCAGCGCATACTGCCACAATGCCGAACATCTAGACAAGTGAAGGGTCCAATGTCCACCTTCCGGAAATTATGTCTCGACATGTACGATTTCACTTACGTTTTTCTAAGTGCTGTATCAAGTCCCACCTCTGAACTAATCTTCGCTTCGAATGAAGCAGAACGAGAGATAAGGATGCTTCCACTACCATTCTTCCTGTTTTATTTGACACTCATGATCAGTCAAGCAGCCGTGCCACCTTCACAGGCCCCAGCTCTTCTCTACAGCGCCAGTATCTCGCTCGTGAAATGAATACTACCCGGAACATGTCGCCCTACCTTGGCCAACCCCAAACGCGCTCTATCGCTTACCTACAACCCCGTAAAATACCACTACCACATCCCGCATACATCCCGCGACCTATTCAGGTGTGTCGACGACACTCCCCCAAACCCGTCCTCCTATAATGATGTTGTCAGCACCACCCGCGCACGCGTGCAAATACACATCGCACCCACGGCGACGGACTGTTGTGGCCACGCGACAATCCCACGAGTTCCAGTGTCCGTGATTGCTACCTGCAGCTAGAGGCAAAGCCAGGACCAATCCCTGGCTCGCCATTGGTGACGTATGGGATGGTGGGAGAGTTGATGGATGCGCTCTAAGAGTATTTGGATTTCCACGCGGTGTTTTTTAAGGTCTTTGGGGATTTGGAGGATCAGTATGGGAATTTTGTTAGGGGACAGACATGTTGTTGAGGAAGGTGATCCGGGTCTGAGGATCGGCCTATCGCTCTAAGGGTGCGAGGGAAAATTCTCATAATGGGCGGAACACCGACCTCACATGAGCACGTCTCCGACGCAAATAGCTCTTCAGGCTAATTTTGAGAGATCGGGTGTTGGAACTGTTCTGAAGGCCTTACACGTACGAATAAATGGCGGATTAGATTATAGGAATGACAAGATGAGCCTGACGAAATGTCACAAAACACTTTGAGCGCAGGACATATTTATGGTCCACTTATGTGTCATTGTAGGGAAGTGATGATAGTGTATTCGGTGTATTATCCCATCCGAGATTGGTCTCCACTGAATATAGTCTACCCATGGTACTAGTGCAGAGAAGAGAATATGACAGAAAAGCGCCGTGCTCATTCAAAGGGTCAAGAGCGTTGCAATAGCCGGGCTAATAGCTCTGAGAAATATGGAGGTATTATCTCGTCCACCCTTGAAGGACATCGGGTATGATCCTGATATAGGAAACAAGTACAGGGAACATAATCCGAGCAGAACGTTTGACGCGGAGAACTGGACAAGGACATGGCGACAAGGTGCGGGTTTCTCGATCGTCCTGCAGTTATTAGATTACGATCTCTAACTCAGTTACCAGGACTGGTAGAGTATCTAACATAATAACCCTATGATCTAGCAGGGTTGTTTGCATCGTGGACAATGTTTGCCAGGTAGGACGAACGTTTCAATACCATCTTGTGCGCATCGAGGGCAGCGGACCCCTGGCGCCTTGATTAATCCTCATTAGCTTTCTGTATACCGTGAAGAGATGGGTGACTCACGGGCATACAGGTATGAGGCCCGACTATGCCTGTCGGGAAACGGAATGCTGTGAGCTCCAAGTCCGCGACCGACAGACCGAATGCCTCAACATCCACCATGGGTTTCAAGATAGGGACGTTGATTAGCTTAGTGATTGACGCATCGTTGTCCATATTGGCATTGAGGTATTGCGCATTGGTTCCAGTCATACTGAGTTGGCCTGCTTGATCGAAGAAATGAGAATTGTTTGAGATAATTGCTTGGCAGACGCTTTGGTGTTTCGTGAGAAGAAAAGCAAGGGCATTCGAGGTGGACGAATGCGAGACTATATCTTTTTTAAAGGCGATACGTCAGAAACCACATTCTTCGTCAAATTTTTAAGACAAATGTCACTTCCGCTCAATCTTCTGGGAACCCATCAAGTTGGAATGACAACGGTACGTATCTATCCCGGAGCAAGGGCGGCGTTTGATGCTTTTGGGTATAAGTCTCCTTGCATCATGGAGCTACAGAGATTAAGACCGGACGCTTTGGTAGATACGATGACAGTAGGGCTGATAGGCTTCTCAAAGTCCGGCTTGAATGTCTAGAATTTCGTTGGTTGTCATCTACGTTAGAAGCTGTGATAGATATAGGCAAGGACGAAGTTCAAAGATGTTTCCCTTGAATAACACAGAAGAGGCAAGTCACAATGCTGCAGGCAGTGATGTAGTGGGTATGGATATCAGTCATGTACTTCGTATTGATATTCGAATGCGCGACTAACAGCTGTCAAAAAAAGGGAAACTTCAAGAGCTACAGGTTGATCAATGCATCTCAATATTCGATTTGTTCTCACCAAAGCCGTGGCATGGCTCAACCGTGGTTGCTATGGCCCAGATATTCCACGGCTTGGGCTCCCGGGAAGATCTCTTATCCAATGATATGCTTCAACAACTGCGAGCTCTCCAGGATCTGTGGAGGGCTCTCGAGAAGATCTTGCCAGGGCTTGTCCGGGTTAATCTACGTCAATATAAGCTGAAAACGGTCGATGACATTACAGAGACAAGCAGTGAGACGGAGGAACGATTTGCATGTAATTCGAGAATCGCTTCACAAATAGACCTAATGGAACAAGTGCACCTGTCAAGAGATTCTTTGACGATACATGAACAAGTCCATTTGCCTTGAAGCTCTTTCTAAGGATAAGCCTAATACCACATGCAGGTGTATCGGTCAAGACTTAGTGCGTAAGGAGGATCCCGGCCAGTCTACCTCCGCACCAGCTTCGACCTAGGCTACTTCATACGTAATTAGACCATCAGATAGAGGTTTGCACTCTTTTGTATTTTCAAAGAGCTTAGCATTTCTGATGCATGGTGTAGCAGTCATGTGGCGAATCCCAAATCCAGCCAGCTGCGGAAATTTCTGAGAAGTGCCAATCCCGAAGTTTAACCGACCCCTCTATCCATCGACAAAGACCAGCTCCTATGCGGCTCAACTTGACACGCTATACGAGCAGGCCAGTGCAGTCGCTTGAAACCAAATTCTACGACTGGCTATTTCTGTCCTCGGCCAGACATGCTACATATTTCCGACCAGTACCGTCAACTTTTCAAATATTCTAACCCCCTTTTCGCCTAGCTCGCAACGAGTATGAGGTATTGGGGGGCATGGCGCAGTCAACGGCTCTCCTGTGAAGCGATCCATGGGGCACTTGAAGCATACGAAGATATTTTGCAGGATGATCAATCCGCGTGAAACGTGTGTGCATGCGGAACGCATCAAGGATGAGTACTTGCGATGAGATTTGAGTAGAGAAGGTAGATGAGAAGATAAATGCGCCTTTTCCTGCCCACGTTCCTTTTCCATCTTATACTCTTTCTATCTTCACAAGTCTGCGAGTGTATGTTCCTGGTGAGAGAGAGCGAACCCTACGCTCCTAATTGTTCCCATTGCTGGATCCAAATTAGCCACTTTCGTTCTTCGTCCATATATTCACCGCATCACGATGTCACCAACCCTCTCATTCCTCCTCCCTCTCCTCCCCCTTCTCCACTCCTGCCTAACAACCGCCCAACAAACCCTCGACTCCGGCATCGTCCTCATTCCCCCACCCAACGGCGACGCAGGCTGGTGCTACTACTGCAGCGACGACACCGCCCCACCCCTCTGCAACTCCCAATGCAGCACCGCGATCCAGCGACTCTGTGCAGAATCCCTCACCGAGGCCCTAACCTCCACAGAAAAGGACTGCCAGATTAAGTACCTGCCGCCCGCCTTTCCCGGCAACAACGGACAATGGGCCCATGGGGCACGTATTCAAAACCTGCCTAGTGAACAAGACTGCACAAATGCTTTCAATGGGGTCTTGAGTATGTGTGGGAAAGATGCCGGAGATCCCGTCAATGGGGTGAATAGTAGTTATTGCACGGCGAGTGGAGGTGGGGGGACATTTGGGTGGAATGATGATGGCAGTATTGTGCCGGGTGCTGCGAGGTATGTGATTACGACTGCGAATACGGATCAGTGTGGGCAGGCGGAGGCGAGTTGGCAGCAGGCTACTAGTGTTATTCAGTGGAACGATAGTAAGTGCCCTTCTCTTTTCATCCCTCTACCGCTTTCCGGAGAGGAAAAGCATGCTAACATGTGTCATGTCAATCATAGGCTGGATCGGACCCAACGACCAAGTCGTCCTTGACACCAACCCTCCACCCCTCACTGGCAGTGCCGCCGCCCTCGCTACTGCCGCTCCTCCAGCCCCAAACCCAGAATGCGACACCGAAGTCTGTGACATCTACGATAACCCATACTACGCCTCCTCGCCAGCCGCCCCCTGGGACGAAGGCACAAAAAATATGGCCCGCCACAGAGTCATCTACGAAGGCTGGTCCGAAGAGCCGGGCTCCATTCGCTTCTTCAACGCGCTTCATAATCGCTGTGGGTTCTGGCCGAATAACTGGCAGGTGTACAAGAACGGCACCGCTCCGTCGACGAATGAAACGATTGCAGATTTCGGACTGCCGAAAGGCAGGACTTTACCGCCGAGTTTGTTTGTGGACCAGACCATGCCGAGTGATGTCTGTTGGTGTATTCCGTATGCGATTTTCGAGGCGAGTGTCGGGATACAGATGGCGTTGAATGCGTTTTGTGATAGTACTATTGTCTTTTCGAGTGTGCATGAGTTTACACCGGCGAAGAAGACGAGGAAGAGAGGATTCGAGGGAAAGGCAATGTTCAAGAGCGTGTAGCTGGGGGGTGTTGGGGTGGTATAAATATGGGAGACGAAGGTCTGACATTGTCGTTCTACTTCGCCCTCTGCCACAAAGCAATTGAAGCATGGGTGTTTTTAAATTAGAGAAACATTGATATATTAGCCAGCATCAGCGTTTTTGCTATCTTTCCCCGGTCCCCAACTATTGCTTAGCGCCTGATGTTCACGATCTCGATCTAAGCTGCTTCTCCAGGCACGCAACCTTCGATGCGCGATTTTCTGGTCAACATCCATCAGAAGTTGGAAAATTGAGACTCTTCCTACTCATTGCTAATGAGCGTTCGTACCTCACTCATATTGTCGACTTGATGTACGATTACTTCCCATCTAGGGTTTACAAGGCCACTGCTACGTGCGGAAATGTCTATACCGTCCAATGTGTCTCCCACACGATGAAGTAGATCTTGACGCGGTGCATTCCGCGCGCAATCATACAAGGCGTAATAATTCATTGGTTGTCAAGCAGTGGCTGGGCGGCAAGTGAGTTCTTAGGCAAAGTGGCCTGAGGAGCTGCCTTCTCGTTTCCTGCGATTGCAAGTGCTGTATCCAATCTTACGTGACTTTCTTTGAACAGAGCATCAGCGGCCGAGTTCGCCTCCACCATCCGCTTTGGCCATGACTCCCCATAGTAGCAGTCACCACTGCGGAAGATGATGCTTGTCTGTTCACTCTGGTATGCTTCCTCTTTCTGCAATAGGACGTTGGAGGTTAACGAGGCGCCGTCCACGTCTTGTGGCTTTTCGCGTCTGTGACATTACTACTGAGGGGAGATAATCGCTTTGGTAGGCTTCTTGTAACTGTGAAGTCAGCTTTGCTCTGCCAGGGCAAGGGGAACAATGCAGCTGAGTACAAGCCATCTGCGCGCAGGCACTGCCTTCACGCAAGTGGGCAGCTTACGTTTCGGATGTGGCAGCGATCCAGCAAGGCTTTTGCATAATTTCGCCTTTGTATGAGCTCGCAGTAGATACCAGCGCACTACAGAGGAGTAATGTGCACAAACTAAGTCAAGTAGAAAGTTGAGGGTGATGGAAATCGAGACCGGGAAAACCTCGGCAAGATTCCATGCCAAGGCAAAATACGCATTGCCATAGCAACGACCTAGAAATTCAACAATCAGCAAAACTCCTTCCTGACCTACAATGCACTTACAACATGATCGTACGGCAAGATAACGTCAATCGGACTCAAAAATTTGCGCGCACGCCAACCTCGGACACCGTCATCACACTAGCAATGCATCACCCCGCGGAAGATAGCGCGTTACCCCACCTCTCGAGCCCTTCACTTTCAGCCATGGTTACACAAAACTTCAGCTTCACGTCCGACTCCTCTACTGCCTACACCGATAACAACTCCTCATCCAACGATACTTCCTTCGAATCTCCACCCACTAAACGACGTAAAGCAGCTTCTCTTTACCGTTCCTCGAGCCTTGACCGAGGGAAAGACACCTACACTGATTGGACGGGAAAGCAATTCGAGCTCAGTGCTGCCATTAGCAAAGAGACAGATACTCAGGATATATCACAATTGTGGAAACTGGTCAACATGCCGTCTGGGAAGGATAAGAATGTGGAATCAGAAGCATCTCGCCCACACTATGCGAGGGGGACACAGTCTTCCGTAGCCAAGTCGACCGCCAGCACAGCCAATTCCTCGAAGCTCAAGCGTCCTTCGCCCTACGACAAAGACTTCTCTTCACGGGTCTTAGAACCCCGCCGAATTACAATATACACCAAAGGTCCAACCATCGAATCACATATGCACTTCAAGGTCCCAGACCCCACGGGCAATCGTCATGAATACTACACTTCAAAGAAGGGGGCGACTGACTCCAAAGTATGGCTGGAAAATGACGAAGCCTTCATTGCGGAGGTTGTGGAGGAGTATCTCTGTATGTTGCAAAGTGCATTCTGCGAGGCCGAGTATGCGAGCCATGCCACAGAAAATCTCTTCAAGCGAGATCGTCGTGTCGTCAACCTAGCAAAGGACCGATGCTGGAAGACGGAGAGGGTGATTCAGCTTGTTGCGAAGACTACAGACGACAAGTACGATGTCTGGCTTGCACCGCCTGTCATAGGAGGCAAGGCTGCGGACGACACCTCTTACACTGACTACGAGTTCGATCTCCGCCCGGACTGTTCATATTGGTTGTCTTTGCAAGCTTTCAGTGAGGAGTCGATGGGACAGCTGGACAGACATGCGCACGTGATGAAGGAGAGGATGACGTGTCCTTATCTCACGATCGAATTCAAGAAAGACGATTCCAGCGACTTGGTCGCGCGGGTGCAGGTCGCCGCAGCTGCGGCGCTGGCTCTGTATAATCGCTTTCGCCTACGAGACGAGAGCTTACAATCATCGAGAAAACAATGGAACAGCGAGCGTGTAAAGGTACTTCGCCACTATGGCATCACGTTGCAGGCGAGTGCGTACATTATTTGGGTTGTTGAGCCCAATCTGACTTCGAAATTCGCTTGGAATGGTTGCACAATGAGCTGGCTTTTTGGAGACAATTGTAAAAGGCCCTTTGGTGTGCGTCAGCTCATCAACTGGATCAATGAGATCCATTGCTGGGGTTTGACCGTCCACGGGCCAATGTGTGAGAAGGATCTTAAGCGCTGCATTGTTGGCAATCAGGGTTCATATCGCTTGTCAGACATTGTACCCAGCGCCGAGGATAGTTCGTAGGGTCACAATGAGGGTTCAAGGGCGTGGAAATTCCTGTCCAAAAGTTCATGCATGCGTGTTTCGTGGTATCTTACCATGTCAACGGGGCGTTGGCGGAGAATGATACCCATGTTGATCCAGCTCTTTAAGGGCTACATCCCATCAATTGTGTCAGTTTACTTCAACTTGAAGCCTTGAGCATGCGCAAAAGAGACGTAAGCTCCGGCATCTTAGCCTCAAATTGCCTCTACTGAGCGATAAAATACAAAAGCAAGCGTGGATTCGATGGGGAAGATACCCCTTTGTACTTGACCGTGGTCTTGAGAAGCGCCATTCATGAGCATTCAATTTGGAATGCAGCCGCTCATGTATAGCATGACAAAATACCAGTGGTGATACGCTTGACCGAGCCCTGCTCAGACTCATTCCAAATTGCTTAAAACACTCCTAACTTGGAGCCTCCATACTAACAAACCTGACTCAATCCCTTGATACAACGATTCTTTTCAGAGTTTGCATGCCCTTGTAGAGCTGTGGTTCTGCAGGTTCTCGAGTGGAAACCCAAACGGGACAATTCTTCAGAGCTTACATATCATCTTAAAAGAAAAGCGAGCAGCTCAAGTCCTTCGAACGTATTCAACCATTTCTAGATGGTAGCATCGCGATGTTTACCAACGATTTAGCTTTTGTGTAGCTAAAATTGTACAGTTCCGGAGGCATGTAGTCCGCAAAACATCCATATTACAAGTCGTATATCATTAAGTAGAGCAAAAACTTGAGCCACCTAAAGATGCTCAGTTATGTTCGTATGGTAGTATCCTAGATTTTGACCAGCTACAAGGCTATTGTAGAGCTAATGTCGAGCAATTCCTCAAATGAAAGTCCGATACAACTTTTTTCCAGACACTGAATACCATGGAAAAGAGCCAACAATTCGGACTTGTTGAGTGTGCCTAGCCATAGAAGGGGTCACCCCTGAACCGTCCAAACTGCTCGACCGTCCAGCCCTATAAGGCCACTAGCGTACATTCTTTTCTTTTTATGGCAGAAATCGACTTATCCCCATGATTTACCCTTATTACTACGCCTAGGCCATAGCTATAATACCTATCGAGTCCTCCCTCCCTCCTACCGACCTTACTCCCTTATCGTTAACGGGCGACCCTACCGGCGGCCCTACCAGCGACCCTACTAACTACCCTACCAGCGATTCCGCCAGTAACCCCGATTTCGACTATAAGACTAAGCTACCAAGAAGCTAATATATAAACCTTATTTATAAAGCTTAGAAAGATATAGCCGGAGCTCTCTCAAAAACGATAACTATAACAAACTACGGGATCCTAAAATCTACACTAATAAGACGTATTAATAGAGCCACCTCATTAATAATCGTACGTTAATATAAGTAACGCCTAAGCCCTAAGGAAGAGTCTATTCTAGTTAAATAAATTATATATCTATAAGTATAGGGCTAGCCCGTACATATCGAGTAGGCACGATTTATAATAGAAGATTTACTCAGCGCGAAGAGCGATTCTAAATTATTAGGAATTAATTAGACGTAAAAATTCCTTAAGCGGCATAAACAACTAAAAATAAAATATATACTACTATTTAATAAAGAGCGTGCGCTAGCTTAGGACCCCTATATTCTATCGGATTAGTTCTAGCTCTACCAGCGGATTAAGGCTAAATTTAACGTTTAAGATTCGGATATATATAATATAAACGAAAAGAGCTTCCTATAAAGTATTATTACCAAGCTTAAAGTCATACTCTCTAAATATAAAACTAATTAATATATAACTTATTACGGTAATAAGGAATGGACTACTCTTATTAAAATTATTTCTTTTACTAGTAAATCCCTTCGTCTATAGATTATCTTTAAAGCTCAGTTTTAATAAAAGGCTTAAATAGATACCTATCTTAAGGGCCATTTTATTTATAATAAGAATGAATAGACTAATAATAAAATTAGCCTCTATTACTTTTAAACGTATTTTAATCCTAAGACTACTCTTGGCTAGAAAGAGGAGTAGCGTATCCTAATCCTCGACGGGTATACTTCCTATATTAGTACTAAAACCATTAAGTATTATATTACTAAAAAAATCATCCTACTATACCTACCGGCGTATATAACTCACCTCTTATAACTACTAGATATCGGTGTTTTTACCCCACTATTAACTACTTATAAAAAATACGTTTATCGTATCACTCGCCTAGGCGCTAGTTATACTATTAATAAAATCGACTTCTTAAAGATACTACGACTCGTACGCCAAGATACGGTTAATTCTACTAATATTCTGAAAGTATAGCAGGTATATAGTTTATCACTATATAATCCTTAACTGATTCTATAGAAATTCCCTCTACCGGTAGAAAAAGCCTTATAAACTAAATACTACTAGGTTATTATCCGCCCTACTATACTACCGGAAGCGGTAGTTAAATATAACGGCCCTAACGGTACTCGTAAGGTAATTATAATACTAGGTAATACTCTATAAATTTAACGTCTCTTAGAAAAAGTACTCTATAGATAGGACGCTTAGAAAATCGTCCAAAAAGTATATAAATCCGTAATTATTACGATAGTAGAGTATACTATTCAGGAACGTATAAATACTAACTTATTAACTTACGCATAAAGGAAAGAAGGGAAAAAACGTCGGCGTAAAGGGAATATCGGGCTAACTTAGGTTATAAATTAAAAGGTCCTCGACGAGCGATAAAAAATAGATAATTAGGATACTAAATAGGGTAGATTAAGACGTATCTACCTTAATATCTTTGGCCGGTAGTTGAAGAAAAAGCTAAAGGTAAATACCTTAGGAAAACGTACCTTAGCTACGCTAATAAGACGTACTCTAATAAAACGCGCTCCTAAGTAGCTACTAGTAATATTACGAGTTAGGATAGGCCTAGGGATACATAAACAGCTAGAGTAGGAGCAGGCTAAGGATCTATATGGGCAGCAGCAATAGCAGCAGTAATAGAATAAGGCTAAGGATCTACATAAACAGTAGCAGTAGCAGCAACAGAACCAGGCTAAGGATCTATATGGGTAGCAGCAGCAGCAGCAGCAGAACCAAGCTGAGGATCTATATAGGCAGTAATAACAGGCAAAGGGTCCAAATAGGCAGGAATTAAAAAAAGGGGAACGCACTAGGCACCCCCGTCTACTCGACTAATAGCTAGTAATCTTAGTGAGGTGAGAGTGGTCGATTTCTGCCATAAAATAAATAAAAAAATAAAATGTACGCTAGTGGCCTTATAGGGCTGGACGGTCGAGCAGTTTGGACGGTTCAGGGGTGACCCCTTCTAACCACACGGTAGTATCCCTCAAGAGAATCCCCTTGGAGGGCTCGTGAAGCCAAGGTTGCGTCCTGTCTAAGACAAACGTCCTTCCCTTATCGGCTTTTATTTATTTACCCGGGCGCGCTTTCCTTCAATTATACTCCCGACGATAGACAACAACGTGTCAAGTATATAGTGCATTGCATTTCCATTGACCGGGCGCTCTAATGCCACAATGAACGGGGATAAAGAGACAGGCGATGGGGACATTGGCGCTGTCAGAGTCCGATCGTTGAGTCTGAATTCTGGTGGAGATGTCTATCACGGAAATTGGACTTCTGCATCGTTCGAGCTTGGCCCCGCTGTTCTCGCGGACACGAATGCTCAGGGTATCGCCTCATTATGGCAGGTAGTGGGTCGCCACCAAATGATGGTGGAGGAGGCCGACATCGAAAGCCACCAGTCAGATGAACCCCGGACAGAAAGCTCTGAGGAATCAAGACATTTTTCGCCCTACGACTACGACTTCCGCGCTCAAATATTGACCTCACGCAACATCAACATCGACAATCATCCCAGGAACACCAAACCCCTCGCCCACGACCATTTCGGCTGTGAAGAAGCGCAAGGGAACCGCTTGGAGCACTACACTACACAAAGAGGCGCGGTTGCATCGTCAGTGTGGCTAGAAAACAACGATGCCTTCACTGCAGATGTCTTGAGAGAGTACAAATGCATGCAAGATGCCCACCTGTGCAGCGCAGAGTTTGTTCTCTACGCAAAAGAAACACTTTTCAAACGAGATCCACGCACGCTGGGTAAGACTGATGACGGGTGTTGGAAGGCCGAGCGGAGAGTCGAGCTAAGCAGCGATCGACGTGATAGTAACAGAGCAGAATTGGACCTGCCGCCATTAATTGGCGAAGAACTTGGAATTGCAAAGAATGCCCGCCTATAACTTCGATGTCCGTCCAGCAGTCCAATACTGGCTTTGCCTCCAAGGCTTTGAAGAAGAATACCACAGCGACTTCTGCGCCTGGACGGGGATCGAGATGAATGATTTGATATGTCCCTATCTTACCATTGATTTCTGCGACGAAGATCATTGCTATGTATTCGCGGAGAATAAGGTAGCTGCCTCAGGCGCAGTGGCTTTGTACAATCGCTACCTCCTGAAGAAGAAGGCTGTAAAGTTGTCTCGAGGCAGCTGGAGTGAGCGACACACGATACCCCTGAAGCACTACGGGGTGACGTTCAAGAAAAAGGATTTGTGCTTGATATGGTGCTTTACACCCATTCTGAGTGGGGAATTTGAGTGGGCCGGCTGCACGATGGCGAAGGTGCGTTACTTATGCTTGACGGACTCCATGGGTGTTCGGGACATCCCTAGCCTGATCGATTGGATTAACGAGATACATTGCTGGGGATTGACTGTACATGGGCCAGGCGTTGCGGAGGATTTCGATGTTTGTCAATCGATCGTCCGGTGTTGGGCTAATTGACTGAATGATGTTGTTGATCAAGAAAGGTCCTTGGGAGTTAAAGCTATTTAACCTAGTATGCTAAGAGATTCAACGCCAACGCCTGGCGAAACATTATCCGATCCATACATTATAACGCAATCCTAACAACAAATGATACCTGCTTAGTGATCCAAGTCATGAGTATAAAGAGCGTTGAATCTACTGCCAACGCCTCTAAGAAGGCTAATCTAATGTTTAAATCTCAACCGCTCGTTGTTACATGGACCTAATTGCAATCGTTTTGGCCGTACTTGGCTAAGTGCATATGTGTTCCTACATTCAAATACTTTAGTAGCGAGGTCCGATAGCTTCTTCCTCCTCCAGCTCCCGTCAAGATCCTCCCCCCCTAATACCTCATCCTCCTCGGCTTCCTCGACATGAGAGCCTGTATACTCTTATATATGTGGTTAATTAATCAACAGGAGCTTATCATCCTTCTCGCCTTCTAGCCCATGTACAATGAGGGCCCAGCAATGTATCTCATTGATCCAGTCTATCAAACTTGGCTTCACCTCCCTGAGGGTCACTGCTGCCATTCTTCGTCTCTACCATTTGGCAGCCTTTCCATTCATACTCATTAGGTAAAGATGGCTTGATGTAGTAGATCCAGAATCGTTCTTTGCTAAAGACTATTCCGTATTATCGTACCACACTCGCCAGTCTCTTGGTCCAGGTCTTGCCCACAGTCCGCACACAATCTTATCGTCACCCTCACCTTCACCCTCTCAAACCCCCAATACAACAGCACCACCCCACAGCAAGTCTCATCAAAAACCGCACTGATATCCCCACCGGCCTCTAAGCCATCAACACCCTCGCCAAAACAGCCTTGACCCACCACAACTCCTGCCAACAACAGCAACAATACCCATCCCCATCTACCCACAACGGATTAGGCAAATACAGCCCCACTCCCCCCTTGCTGCACCGTTGCTGCACCGTTGCTACACCATTGTTATACCCTTGCTTTACCCAAGCAAGGGCGCAAACTCAGCGACAGTGGCGGGGACGCGCAGCCGAGGGAACTTTATTAGTATCTGAATAAGGAGGGTGTGCAGACGTCTGTGTCATCCATCGAAGCCGAGGGGGTAGGTGGCGAATGGTGAGGTAAGGGGAGGTGTTAGGTCGTTGGCGTCTCACCCTTTCGCACTATCAGGCTTATACCGAAATGTCAAACTGACCCTCTTCCAACCCATTCCCCTTCCCTTCGCACTCCTCACAATCTCATGCTGCCACTTCCACCTACTCTCCCCTCTCATAACCATCAAGCTTTTACCCGGCATCTGCACATCCACCACTCTTCCAGTCTTTGCCGCTTTCCCAGCCTTTCCACTCCTTACGGAGCCATCATACGGCTTAGTCAATTCATGAAAGCGAATAGGACACGCCGACAACAGACTAAGTCCAACGACGGGCTCTCCGAATTGAAAATTCTCTGTGTGGGCTGAGATACCCAAGTTGCCGGTGTACTCGTTGACGATGCAGTACTGTGGTCTTTGACTGTCGGGAAATACGTTGCCGTCGACCATACGCTGAATAAGCCAGTTCAATTCCTGCGGCATAGGTGGAGCTTGGAGTATTTGCGGCTTCGATTGGCTAGGTGGGTTAGTCTTCGGTGGCATGAGGCAGTATGTGCCACCAAAGTGCATTGTTCGCCGGCTGAGGTCTGTGCGCCAGGTACACTTTGAGGGATCATTGAGGAAGCCCAAAACCTGCTGTTCTTCCGTGGCGTTAACAAAGTTGTGATGGAGTGTAAGGCCTGGAACAGCTGTTGACTGCAGAGAAAGATTTTCTGTTGGCACATCTCTTGTATTTTCCGAGAGTATAGATCTAGCTTCCCGCGACGTTCGCTGTTTTGCGATGGGAGTGAAGAAATCGTTGATGGCTCTCCGCTTCTCGTGTGTGGCGTTCATGGTACAAGCCCAAGTAAAGTAGTCCGAATTGTCTAGAAGGGGTCTTAAATAGTCACTTTTCAATGTGAGCTTTTCATGGCGCTCCGATTGTCGCCCACTAAAGCCTTACAGTGTGGCTTACTTGCATAGAATGTTGGGCATGATTGATTGTAGAATTTCTGTCTTGGCGTTGGTCTTGGCACGCGCTTCTTGGACGTCGCGCGTAATTCTTTTTCTATTCTGAGGGGTTCTTTTCTTCCTCATCCCAATGTTCTCCTTTATAAAGTTGATATGGAGCAGATAATGGAGTTGATTATGTGATATGAGCATAGTGATTATCGACTGACTGAATACTGGCGTCTTGTGGCTATCACTCAAAAGGTAGGGACGACCCATACACTGTTCCCCCCCCCCCAACCTCCGAGACGATTCCGATGATTCCGAGAAATCTCTTGCAATATTGTGAGCTAGCTTTGCTAAAAACTGTGAGATACCGACAGCTACCATTAAACCTCTCACCAACTCGTTGAGCCATCGGTGCGGCGCCAACAACGAGACTCCAAGTAATGGATAGCAATGTGAAGAAGAAGGCGGGTAGCTTCGACGAGGCTTCTAGTACGACAGACGCTCGCAGCCAAGCCGTGGCGCCTTCGAACACAGTAACTAGGACCCAGGGTAATTCGCTATCAGGTGATACAGGGATTGTGGAAAAGTAGGTGACAGTCACATCCCACTCAGATGTGGTATGCTGACGGTTTCAGAGTCGAGACATCTTCAAGACTGGTTGTCCTTCCTGCTGAGATTCGAATCAAGATATACCGTTTGGTCTTCGCCCTGGATGGTTCCATAGTGATCGACGATCTCCATCCTGAAGATTACGTCAATGATAAAAAGGCTGGACGTGCCACACGTACTTCTTTTGAGACGAAAGATCTCACGGAGGTCTCTTGTCCGCGCATGACCCGAATACATAACCAGCAATGTACTTTCACAGACCCTCAGTGGGAAAAATGCCAAAACTTCGTATGCCTTCCAGCCTCATTTCATGTGGGAGGGACCGTACCTCGCATTGCTTGCTACTAACTGTTAGATCAGAACCGAAGCAATACCAATCTTTTATGGAAAGCACAATTTTAATATATGCAGCATGAGCGCCTTGATCCCTTTCCTCAAGGATCGTTCCACGCAATCGCTGGAGTGCCTAAAATCGTTAGTATTTGACCTCCACATAGAGTCCGGCAAACAGCAAGCCAGGCGCCAGAAGGCATGGACGCAAGCCTTTCAAGGCCTATCTCAATTCCCAGATCTAATTATCAGAAAGCTGGATCTTTATATCAATGACGGTGAAATGGGCTACGTCCACAGACTCGAGCTCAACACAAAGATGATGCAATGGGTGCATGAGCTGGGTAACAACATCACAACCCTGGACATACTTGGTGTCCACATCGGCTACGAGCTCATGGGAGAGTCTCCGAGCGACGAGGAAACTGCGGAGGATAGCACCAGTCAGGAGGACCTTTGGGCTTTCCTGGCACCCAAGATGTTGAGAAAATTCGGAGACGAAGCCCACGATGCTGAGTCGCTCAAAAAGCGTCGGATCCGCGATGACTGGGGAATGGATTCCGACATGGACGAAGAATGGAACTAGGCTGGCATGAGAAATAGATGGGTCCAATGTCAGACGACTGTCGTTGAAATCTTGCATCGATAGCTTCATGAGGTACGTCTAAAAGTTTCAAGGCCTCTGATAACAAAATGTTGGGCTTACATACTTCTAGCTATGAAAAGAATGGCTCGCACCCAAGCAACATGATTCAGCCAAATCGAGAGGATTCAAAAGGACTTACTTGCTTAGCGCGCCGTTGTCTCATGTGACAGCATAGCTACCGCTTCAAAAAAAGTGTCTTCCATGTAGTGATCCTAGCTTATCCTCAAAGTCGTTCGCTCTACGCTCGGCCTAGGTTACAAATCATCTAGTATAGTCCTCATGTGACCAGAGACATTGTCTTGGTTATTGGTGGCCTCCTCCATTGATCACATCTACTCCGGGCCTCTAATGTTTATCTTGACAGATTAAGATAAATGTATATTATTTTCGTGAGGATTGACAGGCAGTCTCCTGCAGTCAGAACATAGGACCCAGTCCAGGGAATGGTAAGACCCTTTGTCGCAAACATGCCTTTCCGAAATAGAAGCAGAAAAACGTGGACGAAGATGGGCGGTGCAATCTTGCTTTTATCATTGAACGCCAAACATCGGTTGTTAATTATAACAACCCGTGAAACATCGCTTATACGATATAGCTGAGCCACTGCGCGTCTTATGTTCCGGAAGAATATGCGCATCAAAGATCATGCGCCCTCGGTATGTACTTCCGACATGCTAGCCGATGTGTAGTACATTTGCAGACTTTAATTCAATCTAGAGCTTTGGGCTCTCAACTGCATTACCAAGCTCTGACAAAACAGTAATCAATCAATCCCACTCACTATGAAAATTCTCCAAGCTTTCGCTGCACTGTCTACTTTCGTATCAACGCGCGTCACTGGCCTTAGCCTTCCAGCCACTCCCTATTTGCAAACATTGAAGATCGTGAATGTCACCTCGTCAGAGCCCAGCCTCACAGCAGGTAACGTCATCGATGCGTTCTGCGCATCGTCACAGCCATGGACCGGAGGTAGCCCCCTCGACATGCGATTCTTCTATAATTGTTTCAAGGCCAATAACTACTTCTTCAAAATCGCCGTCGGCAATCATGGAGATACGGAATTCGAGTTCCTCAATTATACAACCCCACCAGTACATGACAATCCACTTCAGCGGACGCCCATACGATACACGTTTAGTGAGTCCTAGCATTGCGAGCTCAATTTGCGGGGTATTGACTGCAGCACTGCTGATCGTGGAATTAGAGGATTGCACCATGGCCATCATCAACAAAAATGACCTCAGCCCGACTTTCCTTCCAGGGATGGCACCGCAGGTATTTCAAGCGACGGACGTGGCGTCCTACATCAATATCTATGAATCGCTTTTAGCCCTCACGGGTGATTGCATGGAGGAGGAAAAGCAGGTGGGCTGGGCACTTGCTGGTTAGTTAAGGTCAACCTTTTGGTAAATAGGAATGACTGACTGGAGAGAAGGCAAGGCTGATAGTCTCGTTGTGATGGTGTTTAAGACATTGAGCCCGATTGATGATATGATACCAATAGGGCGGCATCCTCTTGCGACTGTCAATGGGACTAGCAGGAGTGGGGTGCGAGAGGTGAGCGATCAGTAGCATTTCGTCAAGCTTAAGACCCATAAGACTCATCTTGCAATCGAACATCGATCCAGGGTTACTGCCTGATTATGCACATTAACATTGATAGCAGATAGCCCGGGTCAGCTAGGCTTTTCTTGATTTACTCTTAAATTTGTTCTCTTTTTTCGTTCTCTTGATGCCGCTCGACAGAACCGTCAAATTTGGAGAGTACCAAGGAGAACAACAGCGATCAAGCACCGAGAGACCGTGCGATGAACTTATATGACGAGCTCATCCAGCAACGGACAGGTCCTTATGACTCTATTGAAGCAGTCCAACCTTTTCCCAGAACAGATGTTGGATATCATTCTTAAGCCACAGGAAGCGATTACATTTGGATGAAGTGCGAATGTCCTTCATCTATTTAAAGTTCCATCTCCACGCGCTGAAGCCATGGCAAGGGAGAATTACCATTCGGTGCCGGGGAAATGCCGTCAAGTGCGAGAAAGCGAATGCTGTTGATAAAGTAGAAGAGCGTGCTGGTTTCTTGGCGGGTCTTTCGGCAGGCGTAGATGAGTGCTGCGGCCTTGGATCTGTTATGTCCCATACGCGAATATTTCGATTTCCCAAATCAGCCGTCTTATTTGGGAAATAAGACGTCGTGATTTATGAATCACGACGGATTCATGAATAGGACGTCGCGATTACGTAATTAAATATCTATTTAGGGGTTTTATTAATTTAGGAAATAAAACGTTATAATTATTAAATTACGATATTTTATTTCCTAAATAAAACGGTTAATTTAGGAAATAGGACGTCGCGATTATTAAATTATATTTTTTATAATTCTTATAAAGTTATTTAGGTACTAGTTTTAATTATAAATAATATTACTACTATTTTTATTTAATTATTTAATTATTTAATTAATTTACTTTAAAGACTCTAAAACTTAGTTATTTTAATATTACTCTTATTATTATTAATATTATTATTAATTTTATTACTTTTATTACCTTTATTACCTTTATTAACCCCGTTATCTCTATTATTATTATTATTACTTTAGTCGCCGGTCTTTTTATTATTTTCTCCGTTATTTTCTCCGTATTTTTATATTTTAATAGAATTTTACCTAGTTATCCTCTTATTATTTTAAATTAATATTTCTTACTCTTTATAATCTTATTCAATTTATTTCTTTAAACGTAGTTTTAATTTTAATTTAAAACCCTAGAGTCGATTAATTACTCTAATTATATTTAAATAATTTTAAAGAGTTTTTATAAAGAGTATAATTTTCTTTATTACGGGCTTCTTTAATAATATAATTTATATAAAAATATATTTTCTTTTTCCCTTTCCTTTCGTCGTTAATAATATATTATTTAATTTATATATATTTATAAATAAATCTATTAAAACGATTAATTTATTTATTAATATTATAACGATTTTAATTATATTTTCGTATATATTATTATTGTAGTAATACTACTTATATTTAATATTAATTTTAATATAAATATAACTTTATTTAATTCTATATATTTTTTTATATTTATAAAAGATTTTTATATAACCGGTTATAATTTTTAATATAGTTATTATTTATAATATTAACTACCTCTTTAGGGGTCGTTTACCGATTAATTTTAATATATTATTAATATTCTCTTCGGGAATAGAGTTTAGATTTAGAATTATAATTTATTTATTTGATAATCCTTAAAACGTTTATAATATATAGCGAGGCGGATTATATTTAATATCGATAATAGAATACTCTATTCGAGAGGTATTATTAATAACCCGGTTTTATTTAAGTAATTAAATTAATTATCTCTCCCTTTTTAAATATATAAATTTTATAAATTTCGGTTAATAATTTATTTAGTAAATATCTAGAGATCTTGAATAAAAGGGACGTTAAGTTTAATTTTTAAATAATTTATAAATATTATAAAGTTCTTATAATATATACCGGTATTATTATAGTTTTTATTATTAATTTCGTTATTAAAAACGTTATTAACGTCGTTATTAATAACCCGATTAATATATCTTTCTATATATTTCTCTAGATATATCTCTATAGTAGAATTAAAATATATATTATTAATTTCTTTACTATTATTCTTATCTTTATCCTTATCTTTACTTTTAGATAATATTCTTAAAAATTAAAAACGTTTTAGTAATATTATTTATATAAAAGTTACCTCTTTTTACTATATCGTCGATTATTTTTTCTAGCGTAAATACGTTATCTATATTTATTATCGATTCGGTAATATTTTCTTATTCTTTATAAAGTAGATACGTTCGCGGTTTTCGCCCGAAAAATATTTAAAAAAGTATTATTTCTATAAAGAGTAAAATATATATTTAATAATTTATAGAATTAATAATATAAAATTAATAATATAAAATATATAATTAGCCTAGCGATTATTCCTAGTCGAGAGGATTCGCTTTTTTAATTTATTTTTTTATATATTATTTATTTACTTTATTAAACCTTAAATTTATAACTTTTTAATATAATTATTAATAACGCGAATATTATACTTTTAAAAAAGAATAAAATATATACTTTTAAATTCTTTATTATTATTATATTATATAATATCTAGGACCTTATAATAGAGAATATATATATTTAAATATATTATTATCGTCGAGGCCTTTTTATTTTCTATTAAATACGTAATTAAATACTTCGAAAAATAATCTTTAATATTATATATTTATTATATCTTCTTTCTAGGATAAATAAATATATCCGGGTAGGAATATAAATCTATTAAATTAATTTTATACTATTTATAAATATTTTAAATAATAATAAATTCTAGCGGCCTACGAGTATTATTTTTATTAATTTATAAATAAATATAATATCTTCCTAGTATCTAGTTAATTATATTAATATTAATTCTATAATACTAGAGAGCTAGTATAGTATAGGTCTTTTTAATTCTAATATAATCGAGGTATATATATACTCGAGTAATAACGTTAATAATATTATTTTCTAGAATTACGAAATAGGGTTATTCTAAGTCCTTTTTAAATTATTTATATAACTAGTTATTAATAAGTATATATCTAGAAGAAACTCGATACTTTTTATTAAATTTAGCCCTTTTTTCTACTTTAATACCGGTAGGAATAATATTAATATCTTTTAATTATATATAATAATACGCTCGTTTTATAGTATTAAATAACTCTTTATTAACTAATTTTAAATATAAATAACTAATAAAGACTCGCGTCTTTTTATTAAATAATAATAATAGTTACTATTTACTAGTAGGCTTTATAGGCGAGAAGTATATAATTAATAAATAATAGAAAGATTATTAAAAAACGTTAAAATAATAATAATAATAAAAGAGATTAGGCGCTAAAAGAATAAAGAGAAAAAATATAAGAATATACTATTTATCGAAGAAAAATTAACGATTATATATAATCTCGCTTAATCTCGTTTAGTATATACTTATATATACTATAGTTTATTATTTAATAGAGACGTTTTAATTACCTAACCAAGACGGCGCGATTAAGTAATCGTAATATCGTGATTCCCGAATTAGGACGGGTAGTTAATTTAGTTATAGGACGTCTTATTAGAGTAATATTCAGCTATAGAACGTCCCATAGCTGAATCACGAGCGATTCAGGAAACAAGACGTCTGATTTGGGAAATCAGCCTGATTCACGTATGGGACATAACAGATCCGAACTTGGAATTGAGTGATTGCGCTTGTCAATCGGGTTCAATAAGGGTTGTCGAGGGATACCCTAATGAAGGTAAGCGGTCTAGATGGTTGATGGGCTGCGGAATACTAGGAGAAGATTTGCCTCGCCAGTTCAGTGGAGCTGGATATAAGAGGGTATAGTGGTAGATCATGAGACGGATTGCAGTAGGTAGGTCAGAGAAGCGAAAGATTTGTTGGCGGCACGGCGAGAAAGCTTCAGCGGTACCCATGTTGTGCGCCTGAAAGCAAGAGTGATGGTTGTCTTGGCGTATAGCATGATTTTGTGGTGTTCGTTTTGGGTGGGAGAGCCGGGAATAGAAGTATAAAGGCTTCTCCGAAGAAGTAACACAGTTCAACACCACTACTCATGTGTTGATTGATGATACCTTGGGCCTTGGGCACCTACCTATTCCGCAGCCCTTTTTCCAGAGTCAGCTGAAGATTTTCCCTCATTGTCAGGAAATTGCACATCTCTAACACAAAGGAAGCGTCAAGTGAATAAAGCTGAGTAGTCCTGTGACTGTTCTGCATGCCTTCCTATTTTGTGGGGGCGTGATTCGGTAGAACATACCTGCAGGCCCGAACTTGCAAGATAGCAAACAGTGTTTCTTGATACAAGGTACCCGCTAAGCGAGTAATTCCCGCGTAGTGATGCCTAGTCAAGTCTCCTTGTCCATTCATTTCACCGATCACTTATACAGATTCAAGATTTAAGATCTGCATGTTGAATATATGGCACGCAAAACATAACACCTCAAACGAATATCACACCTGGCGCAGCTACGAATGTAACACTTCTAGGCGACTGGGCAGGTCACGAGGCTAGAAGCTTTATTCAAAGGTTCAGAGTCTTGGACTTCTCTTCCTACACCACCAATCCGTCTAGCCAAAACAACGACTAAGAGTACAGCAATGCAAGGAACTTATCCATAAGCACTTAAGGAGATTCTAAGATCAACCGGTTTTCCCACCACCGGCAGTAAAGAACATCCATCAAATCCTACCACCAGCACTACCAGCATGGCTTCCACAACCCTTGTGGAGACGAATGCATCTTCGGTTTTGTCGTATATGCAAGGGTCTCGGCTTCTTAATCTGCATGCAGAGCTCCGAATAATCATCTACCAAATGGTTCTTGTATACCCAGGACCTCTGATATGGCAAGGTAGCTCGACCTAGCAAGAATCTCACGTTCACCATTGACACTTGATAGATACGGTAACCAAGAGTCCTGCCCCAGCTCCATACCATGCCAGGGTAATAAGCTCAAATATGACGGCGCTTCTGGCGGCATGCCGGAAAACCCATCACGAGTGTCTTGAAATGTTCTACAACGAGAACAAGTTTCGGCTCCCTCCTCTTGGCGAAGGCTATTCACTCCTTTTCAAAAACCATCCTGCTTTCTCACTTATTCAACATGTGGAAGTCGACATAATAAATCTGAGAATCTGGAACAGCACCGACACCACCAACCCCATCGAAGTCATTGAGGTGGGAAAAGTACGGCAAATGGTCGACACAACCGTGAGCGTATGTGTCCAGGATCTGGTGAATCTCTGCCCGTCACTGAAGACATTGAATGCTCCTACACCTGACGTCGAGAACCTGGCTGCCTGGCAAGGTATGATCATTGCCTTTCTACAGTAACATTATAATCCAAGCGTAACCTTTGCCTTTCTGAGCTAATAGTGTGTTTCGTCAGAGATCGCGATGCCGAACTTGGGCTGGAGGATGATAATAGCTGATCTACCACGTTGAAACATGGACAACCAGCTGGAGCAATGGAGAGGTGGCTAGCTCTTGATTGCATTCGCAGAGCTTGGACTTAGTAGCTCGTGTATGTTAGGCCGATGCTAAGGCTGCAGTGTCCGGTATGGGTGTTGGCTTGCAATCTTCTTTAGGGTGAGGTAGGCCCTCAAGCGATTGGAGCTCGCGTATACGATTACCTCGTCGCCTTGCAAGGACCTATCAGTAATTACATAAAAAAAATCGATTTTGTCGGTCAATCCTTCCTGCCACCACGAATCTGCCTCAAATACGCTGTAAAGCGAAGCTCTGGCCTGCTTGGTTAAACTCTCGCCCTACTCGCCACCTAAGTGGGCCCTTTAGGAGGATAGCGACCTCGGGATTAACTTAAACAGCGTTAGGAAAGCACGATATGATTCGAGATGCTGGGAAATCACGCGTCGAATCTTGGGCCGTTGTGGTAAGTGTCGCTAATGGGGTCAAGGTCCTGAACGCTTACCGTAGTCTGATTGAACAATTCGACTAACTCACATGGCCTCACGAACTCGCGCTCATCCCCAAAACAAGTATACCAAAATTATGACCACTAAACAGACTCGGCTCTGAAGACATTTCTACCACCATCAATGATGAATGCGATCCAAGACATTCGGGTGTCATCCACGACGCCAATCAACATGGCACAAAGTACTCACGTATTCCGCTTTTATGACCTCCCTGCCGAACTTCGACTCGAGATTTATAAACTAATTCTCGTGTATCCATCGCACTTGAAATGGCAAGGTAATTGATCATCACGAGATATAACCAGCAAGGCTCACAAATCATAGCTACTTTCTTATCGACCAAATCCACCTCTATCTCGATCTACATCAGCCACCTCGAGTACCACCGCGCTTTTAGCGACAAGACACAAGGCCTATAGAGAGTACCTCAACGTCTTCTATCACAAGATTACATTCCAGATTCCGATAATCCTCGGAGGGTTTTCGAATATCTTCAGGGACCACCCTAACTTCTCACTGATACAGCTTGTGAGGCTCGACTTATCAAAACCGACTTCGCAGGTGCCATAACGCCATTGGTACAAAAGGTGATGGTACTTGTAACTTCGCCGACACAGGGTGAGTGGATGTATTGAATTCCCACTCGAGCAATGTCCGTCACTGAAGACTTTTTCTGCTCTCTTGCTAGATAAGGAGTACATGGCCAGCTGTTGGGGAAAGTCACTGATGGCCATGTAAGGAGATTTTGTTTCTATTGACATAATGATGGATTGAAACTAATCGGGTTGCAAAGGCCATCGAAATGTGACGACTGTCAGCTTGACTTGGGGGATTTTCGGGGCAGGTTTTTCGAGCTTGAATGATGGATAACCTGAGATTGAAGGGTATACTTGTTGCTTGCGATTCGCCTTTCGAGTGAGGGGAGCCTTCGATAGCTTCGAAATTGCGAATATATTGCACTGCTTTCCAAGGACTTAGTCGAATTTACATGTGGTACCTCGATTTCATAGCTGTACCTTTTGGGATATCATGATTTTGACGTGATCTCGATACGGTTTGATAAGACGTTCAAAGACTGTGTCAGGGAACATGAGCCAAAATATGGCTCAACCTTTAGTACCCAGCTGCAGTGGTACAAAACGATTCAAGTCTTTCCCCCGTTTTCTGACTGCTCTTGTCCGCTTGGCACGGACTCCCTCATTAGGGTTTCAAAGACTACGGAGATTATTCCAGCAACATACGCTTTGAGCAACTTTTCTGAGCTAGTAGTGAGGTTATACGCAAAGCAGCAAGGAAAGATAGGAGGAATCAGGCACGATATCCAGACCTTACCACAGCAACCTCACTACGTACAGGGACATTGACTTTTCTCCCAGGCTGCGGAAAGCCCTGCACATCCACACCCTTCCGAAACATCAAGCAATGCGTGGAGCCACCAAAGTGAAACTAAAAACCATCCACAAATTAGCATCACAACCTGTCCAAATTCTTCAACGGATTTCACGACTCACCATGCCAAGCTGCTGCCCCTTCTCAACGTGCTGCCCCTCTACCACCGTGATCTCATTCGTGCTCACCTCCACCATCCCCACCAAAAGGACACACATCAGTCCGACATCCTTGTTGTCAGCCTCGATAAAAATCATCGCCCTCGTAGCCGTAGCGGTGATATACCCCTGCCCCGTGCCCTGACCCCCCTGATCTCCAACCTCAGGATCCGCCAACGTCTCGAACAGCGGTTCAGAATAGTAACTTCCGTCTTTGACGTAGGCCTTAACGATAGTGCCAGCGACAGGGCTATGCCAGCGATGATAACTCAGCGCGCTTAGGAAGGCTTGGTAGATGGTGCCGCCGACAAATTCACCACTTAGGACGTCTTGGGCTAGCATGTCGACGATAGAGTATGGTTGGCCTTTTACCCAGAATTTATCGCGGGCTTTGACGTTGTAGGCGACATTGTAGGGCGTGGATTCACAAGCGTTGGCGATGATTTCGGGATGATCTGGTGCGGCGACAGGGCGAATACCTTCGTTGAATCGGAATTCGCGCGTGAAGAAGTGGTCCCAAGATTTGAAGCCATGGTGCTTGGCTGTAGGGTCACAGACGAAGAGTTTTTCGAAAGGGAGCTCTGTCTCTGAAGCCTCATTTGCCACGGTGGTGAGATCCTTGCTGCCAGTGGGGCCAAACCAGCCATGAGATTCTGTGGAGAGCACATAGGCCGAGTCTGAACTAGAGAGGAAGGAGCCCCACAGGTTGAGAATCTTCTTGAGCATTGCATTGACTTCAGGGTCTAAGAAGACGGAGAAGCCACTCGGTGTTGCCATTGGCCTGTCAAAAAGCGCCATCAGGGGGAGTCCTACTACGCCAACTCCGTGCGCCTGTTCACTCCATTCTGGGGCTCTGGTGATGAGGTGGTTCAACACGCTTAGCATATGGTCCACATCGCGAACTTGGCGATGTCCTTCGGGATCCTGTGAGTATGGTTTCTTGCTGGGGATCTGCTCGAACATTGAGGAGAAGAGAAGGTAGATTCTGGTGTCGTTTTCGATCATGTGTTTGAAGTCGCGGAGAATTGGGTTCAGTTCCTGGGGGTTTTCGTCTACGTGCTTCGCAACATCCTCGAGCCATTGTTTCTGGATGCGGTGGTCTGCTGGAAGCCAGCCACCTGTTCTAGTGGCGAGTCAGTATTGTGCCAGAGTAGCGCTGCTGTAATCCTGGTCCCACCTGTGTATGTGATGCTCCTTCGGAATGGATACCGAGTCTGACGCCATCTTGATGGAGGGAAATTGCCCTGCCGTGTGGTGAGAACCGCGCCTGAGAACACTCCAATGGCTGAATGTCTCAGTATATCAAAAATCTCTAGTTCGAAGTACCAGGGTCGGAATCGTGTAAGGTCTGATTATTGCAAGGAAGAAACCTGCTTTTGTTGGCTACGTCATATATTCAGACTGGCTGCCGAGCATGAAAGCCTGGTTGCAATGATACAAAAATTGCCTCGAGATTCGCCTAGGAGCTGAAGATTGTAAAGTTCCTAAAGAAGATAGCACATAGAGCGCGAAGTCGACGGAAAGCACGTCACAAACAAATCCGCAGGCTGTTCATATTTAGCGTATGCAAAACTCATGATAATTCTTGGCAATGTCGATCACTGCAACACACACCTGATCCAATTATTCAATTATTCAAACCCAATTAACTCAACCGATATAATACTTATTTAGTTTATTGTAATATATTTAGAATCGCGATCTAAAAGTCTATATATTCTGTATATAAGGTATTATTCAATACGGGCTGTTTTCGTGAACTTAGAAATTTACGATATCTGTCGTAGTTTTGTACTCGTAAAGATCGGTTTCTGTAGGGTTTCTTTTATCCTACTATAACTTAATCACCCTTTAACTAATTCTGATATTGTATACACCGTTATAATCGCAGTAATTATATCTACCTTTTATATATACAAAAGATCTAGCTAAAGGTAATAATTACTATATCTGGTTTTTGGATCAGGTGTGTGTTGCAGTGATCGACATTGCCAAGAATTATCATGAGTTTTGCATACGCTAAATGCTACTACCGAACGCTAATAATTCAGGCAAATCTCAAAACTGCACATTAGAGCTTTCCTCATTCTGTCGGAATCAACCCAATTCGAGCTGCTTATCGTGCGGGTCCAAGGTATCGATAGCCATCGAGAGCCAGTCGAAGGATTTCGTGCAAGGTTCAAAGGTCACGAAGTTTTCAAATGGAACATGGAGACCAAGGAGAAGAGGTACAAGCTTACCCTCTTCTTCGGGACTCACATATCGTCTGACTCGCTGTAGCCGACGACATAGTGCTCCAAGGCCCCATAGCATATGACTGGGACCGAGGGACAGTATCGTAGCCTTGGCGAAAGCTAATTCGGGCAAGTCAACACAACATAGCCTGGAAGAACGGCGATACTCAGGCGCTTTTGGCTACTGGTGAGTTCCATTAATGTTCGGCGGCTTCTTAGCTTACTGTTTGGAATGAATAGTGATGCTGATGGACAAATAGGACTGGTCGGATGACCTCTGCAGAAACCCCGCAACGCTCCCAAGGGATGACGAGGGACTAAGAGCGGGAAGTGATGTAGATATGAGTATAGATAGTAATGGAATCAAGAATGGGCAATACAAAGCTTAGGGATCATATAATGCTAATGCCACAGGCGCAGGCGTTTCTAAAAGATATTTGATTCAATTGCTCCAGGGCCGTAATGTACTCGTAGCCGAATATAATGATACTCATTACCCCAGGTTTCTGCAATGCCTTGGGAATCCCTTGGAGCTAACATCTTCAATGTTTACCGAAAATGAAGGCAGTATGTTTGATGGAGAGGAAATCGAGAGGAAATCGAGAGTCGCAGTTGAACTGTTGAGTATAGTTGGGAACCAGAATGCCGTACTACGGCGGACTATTAAAGCAGATGTATCGAGAGCACTAGATCACAACGTTGAGGCAAACACATCGATCATATACATGCATTGTACTTTGCGAGCTGATCAAATGATCAGGATGAGACGAAAGCGGAGCCAACCACTTCCACGTCTCGATGCTTGCAACCTCAAAGGATCGGATCCGTACAAGTAGGTGGCCATTCCAATGCGCCCACGATGCAAAATCGAGGAACTCAGAAAGCTATCAACGTACAAACCATTGATTGACCAAATGTTGAACGGTCGTTATGACCATGGAGACTAAGCCCGCAACTCCCCACCGACCCACTACTTCGTGCGTCCTCCTCGTCCGCTCCCTCCTCACCACGTACTTCCTCCTCCCCTCACAAATCACCGTCCTCATCCTAGACTATGCAAGCTAGCTTGGTCTCGACGTCCACACCCCACTGCCGCCTCCGCATCGAAACGCTGGCCTGCGCAGCCCTCCCTACCACACCTTCACTCGGCACCACCCACAGCGCGACGGTAGATGTGGGCTTTGGGCGTATGAAAGCAACGATACTTGTGAGAGGAGAAAGACCGTGCCGAGAGACCAAAGTCGTATTTGAAGCGCAAGCCTCGGAGCAGAAATTAGAGGAGATGGGATAGTCGAGTTATTCAAGGCCTGCGGTGCGGGAGGCTGTTGTACACGGGCAAAGGCTGTTCGTCATGGGTATTATGAAAGCGCAGGACGATGGTTGGAGAAGAGGAGCAAAACTTGTGTTTAGAGATTGGAGAAGGGTCTTAGGGCAGGAAAAAGCTTGGAGCACGCAAACAGGGAAGTCAGCCAGACCATGGTGAGGGAGGAGCCATTGGACGCTGATCATGTATTTGTGGATGAAACTATATGGCGATGGACTGATGATGGAGATGGGGGTGATATGGTAAGGGCTATGAGCATTGGAGATGCTCTGGAATTGAGGTCAAATATGCATGTTTTTGCGTAGTGTTTCCGAATACTGAGCTCGAGTTGGAAGTCTACTATGCTATTCAAACAGATGCCATGCCCAACATCATACCACAATCAAAAACAAAACTGGGGTAACACTATCGACAGCCAGCACGGATGTGATTCCTGGCGGCCTACTGGACGCACGTGGCGCTTGGGATTATTGGCTGCCTCCTTGACTGCCTTCACTTCCCGGCAAAGAGTTTCAGGGGCCCCAAGTATGCCGTCTCAGAGGAATTGTCCTCATAGGGTTGCCATGTGTGGGCTGGTCAAATTCAGCCCACTTGATCAAGTGATTGACTTGTCCAACAGCGAAACGTCGAGCATCCGGCTACGCTGTTGCCGACGCCTTATACGCTCTTATCGTCGACTTTGTTTCGATTAGGTGGATCAGTCCAGGGCATGAGCATATCCTCCGTATGGTCATTTTCTGTAAGACAGCTTCCTCTCCCGAGGTCTTGGGTTCGTGTTCTCCCTGGGAGATCCTCCAGCTTTCTGCTTTGCCGAAGGACGAATCGATTCCCAATTCTTCAAAAATGGCTCAACTCTCATTTTTTGATCGGGGCTCCATATCCCGTTCTGTATCCAGTAGATTAGCTGGCGAGCCAGCCCATATGCCGGCTCAGTAGCCTGACGGAGCCATTTTGGCCCAATCGTGTCCACAAATATTCGCTTAATTTCCCGTTGCTCAGCAGTCGCTGGCATGTCGTCAATCACGTTTCCGAATTTATCCCATCGGTATTCCGCACCCCAAATCCAATTGGGCAGTTCACAGCCATAGAACCAAGGTTGAAAGATTGCTCCGTCCCAGTCTAGTATCCCAGAAATGTTCAACGATCCATCAGACGACAGATTGGCCATGATGTTAGGGGGACTGTGTATGACGTCGGGATGGTACAGTGTATAGCGATTGCCACCTAGATATCCTGCTGCATCCATCTCTTTTGCAACCGCAAAGAGCTTTTCCTTGTAGCGGAAACCTTCATAATCCCAAATTCTGGATTGGGATCTAAGGAGGTCGAGAGTAGGCTTGGTAGGGCTCACTTGAATGGCACGGCTTGCGTTGTGTAGAACAACCTTAACAATCTTCTTGCCATCATCATGAGAAGGGCTGACTTCAAATGTCTGACTTCCATCCTCGTTGTCGATAGCACTGATGCAACCCATCATCAGGCTACTGGTCTCCTGTGATTGAAGAAGTATCTTAGCAAGGTCTCTTGCGACCGACACTTGCTGTTGGTGGGTCAAGCCCTTGGGATATTTGCCGTCACCGAAATGATTCAGATCACGTCCTGGAATTCGTGAAAGTATGACATAGCAGCGCTCCAGCGTGTTATTGTCCTCGTCGTAGCCTACACTTTTGATCTCGGCCACTGGAATACAAGTGTGCTGTTGGACGTAACGGTGAGTGGCAACTTCACGTCTGAATTCGTCGACACTGATTCCTTCTCGTGGCTCTCTAAGTATTAGCTGTTCCTGTGTTGAATCTTCACCTCTGTGTTCATGCGTGACAGTGATGCCAGTGATTTTATGGCAACCGCCTCCCCGAATTCGCTCGATTGAGTGGTTCTTGGATGGCCACAGCTCATCACATAGGTCCCTGATGTGGTGTCTGTGTGTTTTAAAATCTTCTTCGGATTCCTGAGAGCTTGAGTAGCCCCAAGCCTCATGCTCCTGGCTCAAAGCCTGATCATTCTCGCTCACAACATCGTCCTGCTCGCTCCATCTCTCGTTGTCCTCGATGGTGCTTGACATTTTTCGCTCGCTATGGACGATTTCTTTTGGCCAATCTACTGTGTTGTCGTCTAAAAGGTCGTTCTCGGGATCAGAGGTTGTTGTTGATTGGAGGGAATGTTTCGGGTGGAGGCTATTTATGGTACTGGTGCGTGAAAGGCCAAATCCAACACAGATTGTGATGATCATTTCATTCGCAAGGCTTTGATATTAGCACAAAGCTGCAAGCTGCAATCTCCACTCGAACACATTCAAGTAAAGGAAGTGGCGCGGCTTTGTATAGCCCAACACAAAGATTTCGCGCAAGCCTAAAGGGCAACGAACACCGGAATTGGAACAAAGAATTTCAACCTAGGCAGACATAGACGCTTGCGACGACATTTTGTAAAACCCACGAGTAGCTGAATGCTTACGGATACCTCGACCACATTTGGGTTTGTGGTTGAGCTTCAAATACGCTATAAAGGGAAATAGGGGCACAAGATCCGTACTACAGATTTCTCGAATGGTCTCTTCATACAGGCAAGCAGGCACGCATGAAAAAGGCCTATCAATATCTACTTCGCAAAACTATCAAGATCAATGAATGCGCGCTCTACCACCATCGCAGAGGTCATGTGAGAACCTAGAGCTTCCACTCACGCGCAGATTCTTGCCACTCAGCAGCCACTAACCCAATAATTGTAATACAACGATCTGATGCATCCTGACCGTCGGCCGTAGCATAAACAGGCAGCTTGATAGCTTCGTCATGAAAGCTATGGGCCTTCTCAAACGAGCCACCTGATTTCAGCGTGCCTCCATTTGGATAAAGATGCGGGAAGATAACCTGGGGAGAAGTGAGCAGAGGTTCTTTGTTCAAAAGGCAAGTAGACTTCGGGACGTCGACGTCTTTGAGTCCAAGCGCGGTAAGCTCCTTCACGAAAATCTCTCGTGTAAGAGCCTTTGGCGCGTATGACGCTTTGAATCGCATCGCAAAAGCGTACCATGCGGGCTCGGATCCACGAGACCTGAAGAAGGCCATTTCGAAGAATCGGACTTCCCTGAGCTTCTCGATCATCTGTTGGGCGTAGCGTGTTTTGAAAGTATGGAGACTGTCAAGCTTACGCAGCTGGTCCAACGCAATGGCAACAGCGAGCGGATGAGCTCTTGACTTGAGACCGGTTCCTGTCAAGCTGAACGAGCGTAGCGCATGGTCCACGGCTATCTCCACCTTGCATCTTTGTTGTGATGACCCCAGATTAGCTACTTGAACTCGGGAGGAACGAGGAGAGTTTGTCACTTTTCGACTTGTTCTTGCGATCTTCGATCGCTAGCGGCCAGCCAACCACCATATGGAGACCGCATTCAATGGTGCGGCAAAGCCCGAAATTCCGAAATTTGCAGTGCAGGGAAATCATAGATCTTTTCCTATTAGTTTGATGAAGTGGCAAAAACCGAACATCGCCCTTCAAAGACTTATAATATATTACATGCTTCCGCCAACTCCCCAACAATGAATGGCGAGGCTTGAGCGAGTCTCCGAGACTTGTAGTGACTCTACTTAGTCGCAGAGTCCTCTTTCACGGTAGGGTCTTTCAAGTCGCTCTCATGGGGAGATGCTATTTTGAATGGTACTGCAATCGGCTGGTCCGATTGTATTTTCATCATCAGGTCCGTGAAGCTCCCATCAGGGTTCATGAACTGAGCCGCAGGACCGACGAAGCCATCGGCAAGCTGACGCATGCAACCAAAGAAGCAATACTCAAATATCCAGTGCGTAGTATCCATGGAATTCGCAGGCTGCACCCTGAAATTGTACACACTACCAGCATCATGATCGGTTGAGGCGATCTCTACGTCGTGGTCAAGTGGTCAATGAAGAGTAGCAGGATCTCTGTAGAACTTCAAGGCCGGTCATGGCTATCACAGCTGCAAACCGCCCGCATTGCCACATCTCCGCAGTTTGCGCGTGGGCACTCGAAGCAATTTTCTGGCTCTAGTATGTGTCGCGTAGATGCTTATGTGTGGATCATTCGGTGTCACAAGATCTTCGAAAAATAGCACAATGATGTCGACTTCTTTCAAGACCTTTGACTCATTATTGGCGATTCCCATTTCCAATTGGAAATGCCCTATCATTAACCCATTGAGCTGGAGAGATTTCGTGGGAAAGTGAACATTTGTCTGTATAGATTCTTTGCACAGACTGCACACTGGCAAGATTACTTCGCTATCCTCATAGTTCATCGGAGAAGAAAGGCAAAGATTGAGAATCTTCGCGTTCAAGGACGCGTCTCCAGTTCACGCGTTGACTTATGGTTACGCTTAAATCTAGCGCCTTGGCATCAATTCGCGGACTTGAGAGAACATTAGTCCTCCTGCTCGTGACACCTGAGCCAAAGCCATTTGAAAATGATAACCAGGTGTGAGGCTAATACGCGTATACAATGATGTCCTTTGCAGCAAGGACCGGGTCCGGTCTGGGGGCCAGGACTAGTGTCATCCACCGAGGCAAGCCAGCAGCTCATCCGCATAGGGGGGCACCAGTCAATGGAGGCAGCTGAGCAGAACAAGAGATACGATTTTGAAAACTAGTACAGGATATTGTCAAAGGAGGAAGTGACAGCTTGACAATTCTAGATTGGACGTGACTCATATCTTGAGCAAAATCGAAAAATACCTCTTTCCACTCCCGATTTCCACATTCGTGCCCGATGGCTTTGGTGCTGGCACCTGGGACACCCCTATGCTTCCATTATCATCTGGACTCAATTCTTTAGTACGAGGCGGTGGAATGCAGGCATCTGGTGGAGACGCCGCTGTCATCTTCGGTGGCTGGGCTGGTAGCGAGGGATCGACGGTTCTGCCCGGCATGGTCTATTAGCGTATGCAGAAAGCTGTGGAATCCTTAGCATTTTTTTTATTTTTTTTTCTCCCCGCACCTAGGCCATAATTACTAGTAAATAGGTAGAGATATTAATAATTATTAAAATAAATATAATTATCGCCCTATTAGTATTAAGTAAAACTTGGATATAATTGCTAGCGCTAATTCCTAGAGTTATAATACTATATTTTCCGGTCGCCGTAATTAAAACGAGTTTTTTATTAACCCTAAATCTCCTTCTTCTAGGAATAGAAAACCGTCTATTTATACCTAGCTCGAATAATATTAACGGGAGGTATAACTATAAAAGCGCTAAGAATATAAGGATACTCTTTATACTTTAGCTATATATAAGAAGTAGATTAAATAGGCGCGTTTTATTTAATAATTAAAAGAGTAGAAATAACGGGAAAAACTAGAGCGAGTAGAATAAAAAAAACGTATTAATAAGGAATATCTTAGGGAGTAGGTAAGATATAACGATACCGAATTAATAACGTTATCGTCGGAAAAGCTTAATTAGGAAGAATTTAAACGAAGACTATATTAAAAGTAGAATAAAACCCGGGAGTAAAAGAAATAATAATATTATACTAGGGACGGGCGTATTATACCTTTATTACTACTACTTTTATCGCGAGGTAATTATACTTTCGATATAACCGGATTAAATAATTAGAATATATCTAGTAATAATACTACTACCCGGTAAACTCGTACGGTATAGAAGAAAGTTTTTAATAGGTAGGTTACTACTATTTAATATAAACGAGAATAAAAATAGAAAGAATAATAGGATTAAGATAAAGAAGTCGCTAAATATAATAAATTAAAGGTATATCGCCGTCGGCGAGAGGAGAGGGAGTAGCGAAAAAGTAATTTAATAAAACTACCGACGTTAGAGTTAAACGAAATAAAAATAAATAATTAATAAATTAACCCCGTTTTAATTATTTTAGCTACTCTTCGCGTTAATAAAAGTTTATAATAAATATTATCGGTTAGGCGGATAACCGCCGACTAATTTAATTTATATAATTTTAAATAGTAGCTAGCTAATATAATCGATAAAAAAGATAATTTTAAACTAGGTTAAGAAATTTAAAACCGATTTATTAATATAAAAATAATAAAGCCGCGAGCGTTATAGAAATAATAATTAATTAACGACTATTTAAAGTTAAAATAAGAAAAGGTATTAAAGATTATTTTTTAAAAAACTACTAAATAGACGCTTAAATTAATAATAAAAATTAAAGTTTCGGTAATAATATTTATAAAGGCTAAGTTTATAAAGGCTAAACTAAAGCGCTTTTATAAAATATTATTATCCGATTCTATCGAGTAACTAGTACCGAAGATTAGGGTAATATAAACGGATAAATTATTAAATTAAATATATACTCGATAAGAAGACCTTAGAGCGACTAGAAACCTCGACGCCGATTTTATAAATAAGTAGTAATATTATAATACTAACTACTTTAATAAAAATAACTTCTATTTCGTTAATTTTTCTAGAAAATATTATAATATCGCCTACCCTAAATAAGTATAATAAGGTAAAATTATAATTAACGGCGATTTTAAAGTATTACTCGAGCGCTCTTTAATATATTTATATAATTTATAAAAGAATTTAAATAGCCTCGTTACGTCTAAATTCTATAAGGTACTAGTATATAAAGAGAGAAATATAAATAAAATAAAGAGGAATAAAAGTAAGAGCTAGATAAATAATATTATAATTATAAATAAATAATAAATAAAGTTACGAATAATAGAAATAATTATTAATAATATAAAAAGGATATCTTTAAGGCTACGGAAATAATTTAAATAATTTTAATATCTTTAACCTTTTTATTATCCTCCTCTATTCTACTAGTAGTAGCCGTTACTATAATAATAATAATAATAGTATCTAATTTATTTATTATCGCCTTAACTAGAGTCTTAGCTCCTCTAGTTTCTACGTACTTTTTTATAATAACCGGTTATTCGCTCTAGCCCTTTAAATACTATTAAGGAGGAGGATAAAATTATAAAAGAATTCTTTTACTAAAAAATAAATAAGGTACGTAACGAGTATAAATAAAACCGGATATATAAAATATAATAAATAGTAACTAAGTAGATATAGTAAATTAACGATTTAAAAGGGATATTAAATATAGTTTTATTTATATATTATATAGTTATAACGAAGGGGATTCCCGATAAAATAATATAAAAATTTAAGGTTAATTTAAAGGTATTTAAACTTTATTAATATTAGGCGTAAATAGTTTAGAGTTTTTTAACTCTAGGGTATAAAGGATAAAAAAAAATAAAAAAAAAATAAAAAAAAATTAAGGAGCGAGAGTAAAGGCGAGAGTAAAGAAGATAAAACAATAATTATTTTATAATATAAATCTAGCTTTTATTTATTATTCAAAATTAATTTATATATCGCCGATTAATATTCGCTTTTCTAATTACTTTATATTAGTTTTAAATATATATCCTTTAATACTATACCTAAAGTACTTTTTTATAAATTAATTATACCGACTTTTATTTACCGCGTATTATAGGAAGTCGCTAAAGGTCCCGTTAAATTATAGTTATAAATAATTAAAATATCGTTTAAACTATATCTTTAGAATATTAAAACTTAATTTAATCGAGTTAAAGTCGGGTAAATAAAGAAGGAGGAAACGAACGTTATAATTATATTCTTAGATAACTTTTATTATTCGGGGGTAGTAATAAAAGTTAGTATTATTTATAATAATTATACTCCTAGGGCCTAGGAATAGGTTATAATAAAAGAATAATTCATTAATAATTTATTTAAAAAACTTATTTACGTTAAACTAGTCTTCTTTAATAGTAGTATAAAGTAAATAATTATTAATTATATAAATAGGAAGTACTCTTTATAAGTAACCTCGTTTTCGGCTAGTATAATAACGAGCTAGGCGGTTAACTAGTATATATACTCGATACCGCTAGTCTATAAACTCGTTGAATAACGATTTATTAATAAATACTAGTTATTTAATAATAAAGTAAAGTATCTATAACTCCTAATTTACGTCGGTAAATCGAAAACCGGCTCCAGCGGCTCGGGGCTATTAGGTAAGCTGCCTCGGGCGCCTAAGGTAGGCTCGGGGCGCCCGAACGATACCGAGCGCCCGTCGAGCGCCCGCCGAGTACCCTTCGAGCGTTAAGTCGCTCGACGGGCGCTCGACGGGCGCCCGAGGTCGTTATAAGATACGCGTCGGGCTCCTAACGAGCGTAATTTAAACCCGGAGCTTTAGGGGCCCTAGCCTTAGAAAATCATATAATTTACCACCTAAAATTTTAATATTCTGTGATCGCCTCTATCGACGGTAGCGACCCCCCGGAACTACCCTTAACGCTAGTAAGTTTTAATCCCCGGAATCGATCGATTCAGGCGAAATCCTCGCGGGGGTAATACGTAGGCCATACGCTAGGGCATACGTCAGGGGTTTATGGGTACGATAGTGATAGTTAAGGGGTAGCGATAGCGATAGGACTATAAAATACGCTATAGCCATAAATAGAATAGGGCTATGGCTATAAATAGAATAGGGCCATAACTATAAATAGGGGCCATAAACGGGGGTCTAAAGTTAATAGCGCACCCCTAATTTAATGCCCGTTAGTAGCGGTTTTAGGTTTACTCGGTATACGCCCGAGTAGTTTTAGGCCCCTTAGTTATATACCTCGGGCGCCTATCGAGTCGGTAGATAGGTATCGCGTTTAAGGCTCCCGGGGCGCCCGTCGAGCGCCCTAAACTACAATCGAGCCACTTTTCGTTTTACCGACGTATTTTAAACTCTATATTCTATTTATACCCTATACACTATACTAGTTTATTATTTATCCGTATATTTTTTAAATATTTAGAGACCGTTAATTAATAGACCTAAATACTCTACTCTTTTTATAGAAATTATACTAGTTCCTTTTATAATAACTATAGTTTTTTAGAGAGGTACTCCGCTATAGAATCTTCGGCTATTTAGGTAATTTTATAGAGGGTACCTTTAAGGCGAAACTAAGGCCGAAATAAAAAGCCGTATATAAAGAGGTTTTATTTAATATTATAGATAATACTCTTACCGTAGTGAATCTTTAGGGCGATAGCGTCGGGGCGCTAGCCTAAAAGTAAAAAACGGAGGATATAAATACGGAGGGTAGGGGCGAATAACCCAGTTATAGTTCCTAACGACCGCAGTATTAGTATTAACGTTATACTTATATATATAGCTTTAAATATACTTCTCTTAGACATTCAGTAATTACTATTTAATGGTTATTAATATCTCTACCTATTTGCTAGTAATTATGGCCCAGGTACGGGGAGAAAAAAAAATAAAAAAAATACCAAGGATTCCACAGCTTTCTGCATACGCTAATATTACAACATGTCTTCCCAAACCTCCACAAATCTCACGATTGTCTATTTTCTTCTCGACGAGAACGTTGTTTACCCTAGCTCCACGCATTATGTGCCACCCTTTGGACCAGAAGAATTGTTCGTCAGCATGGGAGGCCAAGCAAAATTAAGCTATGAGGGCCTGATCGGTTTTGAGACAGTGTTTGTTTATGATCGAAACATGCAAGCAGGCTTCAATCAGATCACCACTGACAAAGCCCTATCGCCTAGGATTGACTTTTGCACGGCTGGTGTAGCGTCGACCAATGGCACTCACGAGATGCAAACCGTTGGATTTGGGCCTAGTGGCTCTTGGCAAGGGGGTCAAATAGTCTCAACTCCATAGACCTTCCTAAACAACAACAACATCCATTCTGAATATCAACGGGTTATAAGCCCGGGTTAGTGCTTGTTTACGCACCCTATTATTATTGTTCCGTTTGTAACTACGTTAACGTTATAGTTTAGATAACGCCTACGCTAGAATAGCAAACTCAGGCAAATCGGCGAACGTCGTCTCACTATATATCACACCCCTTACCGAAAACAACTTCAGCGATTAGCTTATCGATATACGCGTATACCTACGTAGCAGGAAGCTATAGAAGTACACGTAGGAGCCAGTACCGGATGAGGATGAGGGGGAGACGGCTACAGCTATAAAGAAGAGGAAGGATTGGCAGGAAAAAGCTGAGGAAGCAGCTGATACCATAACTCCTATAATTAGCCCGGCTATTAAGAAAAAGCTGAAGGAGGCTGAATTTAACGACGGATATTCGATACTTCAGCGTCTATCAACCCTACTATAACCGGCCGGCGACGCTCAGTTTATACGTCTCACAAAGGAATACTACACGCTCGATATTAAAGAGTTTAAATCGATAACAGAATTCCTAGACCATATTAAAGTCCTAGAAGAACGGATCGACGCCACAAAAGTTAAGCTTAACGACGATAAACGTACCCTACTCTGTCTCATCATGGCGCTATCGGAGGATTAGGACTACCGGTCTCTCCTACAGCTATGGTTAATATCCGGGAATAATATAACAGCGGTAAAAGTAAAGGATATACTCCTAGAAGAGGAGCGTAGGTAAAAGAGTGAAGACGATAAAGACGTTCGAGCTTTGGCGCTTAAGGATAAAGGCCAGGCTAACTCAGGGGAGGTATATGGGACGTGTGGTAAAGGGCACCGCACCGACCGCTGCTGGGAAAATCACCCTGAGCTAGCCCCGGAATGGCTACAGAACAAATGGACTAAGGACGGTACACACGGTTTCGGTGACAAGGCTATGATTACTAGGGTCAAGAAAGTACTCTAAGAATAAGAATTGGCTGGGGAAAACAGCTGGTATTTAGGCTAGGATAGCTCGGTAGGGCCAGAATGGCTCTGGAATGGTAATTGGCTGGTGAAAACAGCTAGTTTTGGGCTAGGATAGCTCGGTAGGGCCAGAATGGCTCTGGAATGGCAATTGGCTGGTGAAAACAGCTGGTTTTGGGCTAGGATAGCTCGGTAGGGCCAGAATGGCTCTGGAATGGCAATTG
>JAABUW010000442.1_pt1 | contig 83077 bp, 72 predicted proteins | sample 5560081 | NCBI WGS metagenome assembly JAABUW01 (sample SAMN10711882, study PRJNA513363) | rock metagenome | isolation source: Antarctica rocks | place: Antarctica: Victoria Land, Knobhead sud | reverse complement strand
ATATGAAAACTCAACTTGATGATCAATTTAAATCTGCAGCTGTTCATCTGTTACTGTTTAATAACTGAACTTTATTTTGATGATCATTAAATTTAGTTAAGAAAGATGTACATGTAGTGAAAGAAAAAGTAATTGTAATTGTAATTGTAATTCATACATTCTTGTGACATCAATTTAAACTCAACTCATGAGAAACTCTATGCTATTTATATTGAGTGAACAAAACTCTCTGAGAAAGAAAATTACTTGTCATTTATACAATTGCTTTACGCAGTTGAAACAATAAGATTGACACTGTGTTATCAAGTAATAAATCTATAACTTTTATTCAACGTGTGATGCTTGAGTAAACTCTTAATGAGTGTCTGTGTTATTCATTTATGACACATCATCTTTGCTCTGCTCTTCATTGATAATATTCTATACAATGATGTTTCAATTCAATTCTTGATTCAAAGATGAAAGACATTTTCTTTGCATTCATGATGCTCATGATTGTAATGTATGTAAAGCTGTGTTTTCTTACTCAATGATTATCATTCATTGTGTGAAGAAATATGTGATGAAAAAAAAATGCACATGATGAGAAGATAGAATGTGATTGTATTAAGTAACTCTTTTCTTCTCTTGATTTGACTTATGTCATGTAAACATTGAATGAATTGTTAGTATAAATATGCAATTGCAATCATTTGATGTTTGACTCTGATCAATGAAAGAAAATGTGTTCTGATCATTCTTTTAAACTCTCAATTTTTCATGTAGATAAATGTATGACTTAACGTCAAGTAAAGAAGATGAGTTCAAGTTCTTTTAATATATCAGCATGATCAACAAGTCACTACTTCTTCAAGCACTGTAGTCACGACTCTCAGACTGAGAATGACTATTTTATCTGATATCTTTTCATTAATTACTTGATAATACTGTCAATGTGATGAAGACATTTCAGTATATCAATGCAGTTGATGAGTTGCAAATTCTTTGATCACTTGTAATCATGACTCTCATACTGAGAATGACTATTTCACTAGATATCTTTTTATTTTTTACTGACATTGACATGTCATCAATTTTCTTCGTAAATTGATTGTGACTGTTAAAGAGAATGTTGTCACATAGATGAAAACTTTGCACAATCAACTTTTTTACTTATGCAACATTCTAACATCATTCAAATTGCGTTGAATTGAGATCTCTTGACTCTTCTGACTTTTATTCAAACACAGAATAGAATCAAAAGATTTGTAATCAACATCATATACAGATGAATCTTGTTATCAGTTGAAAGAAAATGTACATTTAATGATTTTCTTAAAGTAATAATAATAAATTTATACATTTTTGTGACATTGATTAAGTTGACTCATGAGAAACTTTATGCTATTTATATCGAGTGAACAAAACTCTTTGAAATAGAAAATCACTCGCTGTTTATATAACTGCTTCATGCTGTTGTGAGACAAAATCTCATCTTTCAATGACTCATGAAACAACAATGATTCAATCACATCTAAAATTCATGAAGATATTAACTATTATTGATAGAGATTTCTTGAGCATGACTCAGTTGCATCTTCAGAATTCATAAGAATATAGACTATCATTCATAAAGATTTCTCAAGCAGAGCTATTGAGTTGCATTTTCAGAATTTATGAGAACATTGACTACTATTGATAGAGATTTCTCAAGCATGACTCAGTTGCATCTTCAGAGTTCATGAAAATATAGACTATCATTTATAAAGATTTCTCAAGCAGAGTTATTGAGTCATATCTTCAGAGTTCATAGAGATATTGACTATCATTTATAAAGATTTCTTCAGCGAAGTTTTCTTCTTCATCTTTTACTCATCTTTTCACCTCTTTTCTAGATGAGAACATCTACATAGAAACATATTTATTTATTTATCTATTTATCTAATCATCTGTATCTAATCTATTTTCTAAATCTATCTATCTATCAGATCAATCATTGCATGTGTTCATGTTCACTCTGTTGATTTCAAAGCTCTTTATATTGCATCTGTATTTTATCTTTCAACAATGCAGTTGAAACTATTATTATGAAACTATGTATCAAATTAGTTCACGTTGATTGCATGTTAAAGAATGAGTGACTTAATCACTTTAAATTGCTTCAAAAACTTCGTTTTCATCATCATTCTTGCAGCTGTCTATCGAAAATATGTTGCATATATTGCATGCAACATACATAAGACACAACTTCTATGCTGATTTTCTTCTTAGTGAGAAATAGTTTCTTGCAGCAGATTCACAGTTCAAGATGAACGAGATTTCTCACTGCTTAAATTTCAATAGTTTACTTTTTAAGCATGAGTTGCAGACATTTCATCTGTGATACATATGCATATTGCAGTCAATTTCTTCTTTAATCACATTGACATGCATTACTGTTCTTTCAAACTATATAAACAATGTTTTTGATTAGAAATTAATTCTATCATCAAGACATTTGAGAGTCAAAGCTCAGTAAAAAGATGAGATTCTCAAGATCAACAATTGTTGTCATTGTATATCACATCTTGCAGACGCTTGCTTTGCTTGTTAAATGTGCAACTCATTTATTTTACATTATCTGTAGAAATCTTTCTTATGCAAATCAATCATGTTTTACAGAAATGTTCATATGTTACACTTTTAATCAGACAGCATAATTCGATCATTCTTTATTAACTTGTTTATGTCTCTTTTTTTTTAATGAAGTCTTCTCATTGTTGAAATCATGCCTAGATCATTCAATCAAAGAAGCTCAAGGTTGATATGTATGTATTGCTCTTTAGAGATAGCTATAACAAGACATTAAGAATACAGAAGAGAAAGAGTGCAAGCTCTTCTATAAATAATGGCTTGAGACTGCGCTAGACTCGATACAGATGTGATGTAATATGTCAGATGTGTTTATCTAAAAGAATGATGAAAGAAGTGAATGAAGAAAGTGCTGAACAACGAGAAGAAGTGCTGAGAATGACTCGAAGAATTCAATAGAGATGCGCTAGGTTCAAACTAGGCATAACGTCATCTGAACTCTGATCGATTCAGACATGTTCATAACATTATCTTTCTCTTCGAACATTCATGTTTGCATGAATAGAAAAGAAATAAGAGCAAAAAATTCATCGTGTTTTCAATTTAGTGCGACTTATTCGAGTATAGCTTGTGAAATTCGTTCAGAACTTTCTTCGAGTCATCGAATTTCCCTTTATTGACATAGTATCATTCGTCATCACGATCTATCTCGATTCATTTGACCTTGTATTGTAGTCTTTCTCTATATCGCCTGAAGTTCAATATATCGTCTACTTTTCAGTGCTTTTCATTCTCTTCAATGACTAATGATCTAGAAGACTCAGAATGTTGTCTCGATAAAGAGTCATTTGATGAAGATCGTAGACACTTCGAGCTGAACACTGAATGTATATGCTTCATGCTTCTAGATAGCTGAAGGCGATAGAAGATTTCAACTTTGACTGTGATTGAATAGAAGTCGAGCTGCTTGTCTTTCAAATTCTTGCATGATTTAGTGGTTTTGATGTTTTCGAAGACTAATCAAACTTGGTCACCTACTTCATAGATGACGTCTCGTCTATGCTTGTTCATCTGAGCTTCAGTGACCTGCTTGATCTTTTTCAATTGTTGATGATTGAAGATAAGAAGCTCGCTCATTCAAGTGACAATGTCATTGACCTTTCTAACTTCAATACGTTAACGAGTCATTTTGTAATCAGTCGTATCTGAATTAAAACTCATTCAAGAATGAAAGTCTTTATTGAAGTAGAAAGAAATCATCAAGATAGTCAAGAACGTATTGAAATTATCACTGAATTTCATCATTGAAAGTCATTTAGCTCAGTCATTCTGCATGTAATTGCAGTAGGTTCGAAGTTTGCGTTCAACATCTTGATTAGCTCATTTTGACTGATCGTTGATCTCTGAATGATAGACTGTTGATAGATTGACTTTGATCTTCAGTCGTTTGCAAAGACTTTGTCACATGATCAATATGAACTGAGAGTCTCTATTCGAAACGATAGAACTGAGTAGATCATGAAGTCAATAGACGTTTCATAGCATGATTCATACTGTTTCTTCGATTGAGATGTCATCGTCTTCTCAATGACAGAAAACATAGTGATGTTCTTTGAAGAGACGACATATGATCATGCAAATGACGTTATAGTTTTTCGATAGAAATAGCTCAGTGATGAAGTTCATAGCTATATCTTGTCAACGCTGCTGAGAAATCGATAGAGACTGAAGCAAACCATTTGTATCATCTTGAGATGCTTTGCTTCGCTGACAGACATGACAGTTTCGAATGTATTGTCGAATAGTTGCTTGATGATCTGATCAATAGTAGAAGCGTTGAACTAGATCAATCATTCATCTAATGTCAGAGTGCAAGATTGATGATTGATCGTGAATATTTTGAAGCAATTTCGTATGCATTTGTTTCAACACTTATAGTAGATTCTTTTTGAATAAAACGTTGTCAATGATTTGACAGTTTTTTAGCTTCATGTCATGAAGCTTCAGTTCATCTTTGTTCATAGCTTGTCAATACTCATTGCATAGTTCATTCTTCTGATTGACTAGACGTACGCGTTGATAGAGATTAGTTTCGTATTCAGATTCGATTTTGAACTCAATTAATAGAACGTTTATTCGATTCAAGATCAGTATAGTCTGAAAACAATCATTTATGTCTTTAACTGATTCAGAACTATCGATCATCGACATTCTAGTTAAAGCATCGACTTTGATGTTTGTTTTGCCTGATCGAAAGATAATCTGAAAGTTAAACTTCGATAAAATATTCAGATAGTTCACTTGTCGTCAAGTCAGCTGTTTGTTTTTCATAAAGATCTTCAAAGTCTGATGATCAGTAAACATCTGAATAGATAGCTCAGTACTCTTTAGTTCAAGTCGTCAGTGTTTGAAACATTGAATGATAGCTAGCAATTTCTTGTCATAGATGTGATAATTGCATTCAGCTGAAATCATGCTCTTGCTATAGAAGACTATCGAGTGAAGCACACTCTCGTCATTGTACTGAGATAGTATGTCGTCTTTTACATAGTTGAATGCATCGATTTTCAAAATAGCTTGACGTTTGACATTGAAATGACGTAGAACTGAGGTCGAGCTGACCTGCTTCTTTAGATTGTCAAAGACTTCGACGCAGACTTCATTTCAAACAAAAGATGTATTTTTTCAAGTCAGTTGAGTGAACAACTTGACTAGTTTTGAAAAGTTCTTGATGAAGCATCGATAGAAATTGACGAAGTCGACGAAGTCTTGTATCTCTTTTAGATTAGTAGATGTAGCTCAATTGACTATAGCTTTCACTTTGATAGAGTTCATGCAAAGATCTTGTTCTGATACTATGATCTTTAAGAAGACTGTTTCTTCTACGTTGAATTCGCACTTTCAAATATCTATCTGCAGATCAGCGTCTTGTAAACAATTTAGTATCATCTTGACATGTTGTCTATGCTTCTTTTGAGTCTTGCTGTATATGAGAATGTCGTCTAAATAAGCTTGACAAAAGTCATTTAGAAAGTTTCATAAAACATCGTTCATATATTGCTGAAACGAGGTCGAATCATTTGTTAATTTGAATGATAGAATCTTTGATTTGTACGCTTCTAGAGCGATAATGAAGATCGTATAGTTCTCACTATCGAGATGCATACGAAGTTTGTTGAAAGCGAAAATTATATTCAGTCGAGTCAGATGCTTGCAGTCAACGATTTTGTCAATCATCTCATCTATGAGCGATAGAGAGTAGCGATTTCTTTTGATAATGACATTGAGCTTTCGATAGTCAATGCAGAAGCGAAGATCATCATTGATCTTCAGAGCGAATAGAACGAGTGAGAAATATGAGGTCTTGCTAGAAGTAATAAAACTCTTTGACAGATTTTCGTTCAGATATTCTTTGATCTTCTGAAGCTTGTAGAGTGACATTCGATAAGCTCGACATCTAGAAGAAGTGACATCGTTAGTGAGCTCTATCTTATGATCATATGAACGATGAGATGATAGCTTATCGACTTGAGCTCGATCAAACACGTCGATGAAATTCTGATATTTCGAAGATAGCTTGACCTTGATGTCTTCTAGATTTTGAGCTGATGCATCGATGAAAGCGACGTCTAGAACGTTCAGTTCGCATTGAGTGTTGTAGACTATTTTTCTATCAATATCTTTGATCGACATAGCGAAAATCTCGATGCGATTCTTCTTTGATCGTTTAATCAGTGCATGAAAAGGTGCAGTTTTCACACTGAACATAGAAAAGTTCTTTTTTGAAGCAGTAGAAGCTGATTGTTGAAGCACTTTGAAAGCTGAACTGATAGAAGAATTTGATGATCATGATCATTTTGAGTGTGAAGCTCTGACTGACATCGAAAAAACAGAAATGAAAGCTTTTAATTGATTCAAAAAAACGATGACATCGTTTCGCATATCTAGTAGTATTTCATTTTTGTTCATTCAGAGCTTTCTCAATATGACGTCATGATGATCTATATCAGCTATTAACATTGAAACAGTCAATTTCTTATGACTTTCGACTGTGAGATTGAGTAGAATTTTATGAGTAATGATCTTTCTTGCCAGCTTTTCGTCATATTCTCTTATTAACTTCTCTTTAGCTAGTTGTATGAGTTGAATTTCGAGCTTCTGACATATTTGATCGACTAGCTTTGTATGAATCAAGATGTAGATCGTCGAGTCACTATCTATCAGAGATCATAGCTTGAAGAATTCGCCTTGCGAGAATAGAATGACATCGACTAGAAATGACTTTTCGAAGTAGTTCTCTTCAATAGATGAAATTTCGTCAGTTAGATTGCACAAAGAAATGATCTCTATCTCTTCAATGACTCTGAAAGAGATGATTAGTTTTTTGAATCAGACTCTGAATCGAAGTTCAAAGAATGATCAAACTTGTCATTTAATGCGTTAATTCTGAAAGATCTATTCAAGCACTCTTTAGAAGTATGATCAGACTTATGACATAGAAAGCAGTTTTCAATTAGTAAGTCATTTTCTTTGACGTTAGTCAAAACAGCGTCGCGTGGTTTTGACTGATCAGTCATCTTCATTTCTATGATTCTACGAGTAGCTTTGACTGATTTTTCAGCGTAGATGACCTGTTTAGTTGTTCAAGCTTTGATCATTGCTTCTCTATTCTTGATCTCTTGAATAGCTCGTTGATCGTTATTCAATTGAATGAGATAGAAACGAATTTCTTTCAGAGTACTGAGTTGAATCAATTGAGTTACTCAAGCGAATCGAAGTCGAGAATTTATTTTATTCTTTAGATCGATGATCAGCTGTTTTTCTTGATAGTTTAGGTAGAAGAATAGTCGTTGAAATTGAGTATAAAACTCGCTGAATTTCTTCTGTTCTTGAATCAAGTTGTAGTAGTTTCTACGAAAGTTGACTTCTTTATCTGAGTCATCGAACAACTGAGCTAGCTCTTTCAAAAGCTCATCGATGATCTTGTATGAGTTGAAACAGTCACGTTCGCGTTTTGACTGAGTGATCTCAGCTGCATCATTGAATAATCTGAAATGTACGTAGCTCAGCTTGACTCGTTCACTTGAAAAGAGATCGACGTTGATTTCTAGCTTGTTCTGAACTTTTTCATACCAGTTCTTTCAGATAGAGTTCTTTTCATCAGTGAACAACGAAGAATCGGGTATTTTCTGAGATCTAGAACGCTCAGAGTAGATTGACGATGACGAGATAATCTTTTTAGCTTGTAGTCTAGCTTTCAGCTCTTCGCATCGTTTCTTCAAAGCTTTCATAGTCATAGAAGATGTTATGGTTTCAGCGAATGAGTCGTTATCTTCGACAATGAAGAATGAAGCTTCGAAACGCTCTTTGAAGAGACGAGACATGATGAAGAAGAAAGAAGAGGTTGAATTGAACGAGTGTTTTAAAAGAAAGAAATCGAGTGAAGAGCGATGCTCAACAATAGAAGGTGAAGTCGTTTTTGTTGTTTGATTTGAAGATTGATTGATTCTCTTGATCGATTTGATTCTCTAGCAATCAACGAAGGTTCTTTATCGCTGATTCTATTAATCGAAATGAACGATGCGTACTTAATGAGCTGTAAGTCGTCTAGCAATTCAATCAGTCTCGCTGTTGATTTTATAAATCTTCTAGTGTTGTTCTGTCTTTCGATTGCGTTGATCATCAGGTAAATGAATTTCTTTAGACTCGATCTGCCTGAACGAGTATATTGAACGAGTAATGAGTATCTGTATCGTATGATAAACGAGATTCTTAATGTAATGTTGAGATCGTGCCTAGATCATTCAATCAAAGAGACTTAAGACTGATATGTATGTATTGCTCTTTAAAGATAGTTATAACAAGACATTAAGAATACAGAAGAGAAAGAGTGCGAGCTCTTCTATAAATAATGACTTGAGGCTGCGCTAGGCTTGATACAGATGTGATGTAATATGTCAGATGTGTTTGCCTAAAAGAATGATGAAAGAAATGAATGAAGAAAGTGCTGAACAACGAGAAGAAGTGCTGAGAATGACTCGAAGAGTTCAATAGAGATGCGCTAGGTTCAAACTAGACATAGTGTCATCTGAATTTTGATCGATTCAGACATGTTTGTAATACTCATCAGCATATTGCTCATGTATAGAATGTCTGTGTCTAAACATCTGTTAAATGATATTAATGAGATTCTCAAGTTTACTCATGTTGAACTTAATGAGTTTCATGAGTTGTTCATGTTGTAGTAACAGACATGCAGTCTTAACAAGATTTATATATAGTTAGCATATAAATTTAAAGAATGTTCATGATTCAAGTTCTTTTTGCTAATCATTTTCAACAGATTAAATGCAAAAGTGTTCTGTTTCAATTCTTATTATTACAATGACAAGATACTGAATCAAATGATTTTCATAAACAGTTTTTCTCATAGTTTTTCATTTTATTTAACTTTCTCATCTGCATGCAGATTGCTTTTGTAACATGCACATTGAGATTATCAAAGTTTGTGTGATTGCAAAAACTCTGCATGCAATTAATGCATAGTGCTTTATCATTATACAACGTCTCAATATCATTTAAACTTTTAATAATTTCTAGACTTTACTGTAACTAAACAGTAGATTTGTAATCAGCATTGCATACAGATGAATTTCATTACTGATTGATTTTCTTAAAGTAATAAAAGTTAAATTATCTGAGATTTAAATTTTTTCTTTCTTTTACTAAGTGCATATGCTGTGTATATGTTAAATTACATGTTTTTTTACTAAGATTTTTTTTCATTAAATGTTTTTTTACATTAAATGTATACAGTTTATGACTATGATACTATTTAAATGCTGACTGACAATGAGATTCATCTGTACGTGATGTTGACTATGAATTTTTTGATTCTATTCTGTGTTTGAATAGAAGTCAAAAGAGTCAAGAAATCTCAATTCAACGCAGTTCAAACGATGTTAGAACGTTGCGTGATCAGAAAAGTCATCATGCAAAGTTTTCACTCATGTGACAACATTCTCTCTAACAGTCACAATTGATCTATGAAGAAGATTAATGACATGTCGATGTCAGTAAGAGATGAAAAGATACTACTAGTGAAAAAGACAACTCAGATGAAGAGTCTGCAAGTTGTGACTACAAGTGATTGAAGAATTTGCAACTCGTTGACTGTGTTGATATTGAAACGTCTTCATCACATCAACAATGTTGTCAAGTAATTGATGAAAAGATATCAGATAGAATAGTCGTTTCAAGTATTGAGAGACATGACTACAGTGCTTGAAGAAGTAGTGACTTGTCAATCACGCTGATATACTGAGAAAGCTTGAGCTCATTTTCTTTACTTGACGTCAAGTCATTCATCTATTCACGTGGAAAATTGAGAGCTCAAGAGAACGATCAGAACGCATTCTCTTTCATCGATCAGAGTCAAACATCGAACGATTGCGATTGCACATCTATACTAACAATTCATTCAATGTCTACGTGACATAAGTCAAATCAAGAGAAGAAAAGAATTACTCAGTACAATCACACTCTATCTTCTCATCATGTGCATCTCTCTTTTATCACATATTTCTCTGCTCAATGAATGATAATCATTGAGTAAAAGAACACAGCTCTACGTACGTTACAATCATGAGCATCACAAGTGCAAAGAAAACATCTTTCATCTTTGAATCAAAAATCGAATCGAAACATCGTTGTATAAAATATCATCAATGAAGAGCAGAGCAAAGATGATGCATCATAATCAAACAGCACAGACACTCTCATCAAAAGTTTACTTGAGCATCACACGCTGAATAAAAGCTATAGATTCATTACTTGATAACACAGTGTCAATCTCATTGTTTCAACTGCGTGAAGCAGTCGTATAAACAACGAGTGATTTTCTTCTTCAGAAAGTTTTGTTCACTCAATATAAATAGCATAGAGTTTCTCATGAGTCGAGTCTAAATCAATGTCACAAGAGTGTATGAATTACAATTACAATTACTATTTAAATGCTGTATATATGCTAAATTTAAACTGATTGCATTAAGTTGAATATTAATTGAGTTAAAACTTTTTGAAATTCAGATTGAGTTAAGTTGAAAAGTTAAACTTAAAAATTTAAATTAAGTTGTAAAGTTGAATCTGATAATTTAATTTAAAAAAAAAACTTCATTGATAAATTCTTGAGTGTTAATTAGTCAATCATATGTAACTAATTATCATGTTAACATACATTAACAGTTTGTAAAGTGAACTAAATTTTAGAATTTAATTTAAGTGATATTCATCATTTAAAGTTGAATAAAATCTGAATTTAAACTGATTTCACTGAGTTAAATTCTGCTTTTGTCAATAAAATCTGCATTCATTTATATGTCATTGAACTGAATTTCACTTTTGTTAATAAAATTTGCATTTATTCATATGCATTGAACTGAATCTCACTTTCATCACTTTCATCACTTTCATTGCTTATATTACATAAACTGATCATCAAGTTGAATTTCAAGTTGATATTTTGAATTTAATTTGATTCAAAGTTAAATTGCTTACATTTTCAATTCAATTCAAGTCAAGTTAAGCATATTTTCAATTTAATGCAATTCAATTCAACTGAGAATTGAGTCAACTTAATTCAACTCATCAAGAATTTAAGCTTGATATCAAGAAAGTTAAATATAGAAATTTTTTCAACTTTTGCATTATCTTTTTACATTATCTTTTTGATCAAAAGTCATGAAGAGAAAACATGAAGATCATTTAATAAAGAGTCATAAAGAAAAATATAAAAAGAAACATGAAGAGAAATATGAAGAAAAACATAAAGAGAAACATGAAAAGAAATATGAAGAAAAACATGAAGAAAAACTGTTAAAGACTAAGTTAGACTAAAGATACTATTAATATAAAAGACTGATATTATTATTACTATTGAAAGAATAGAATGAACAGTATCACATATGATGAAATCTATCTAGATTATGAAGAGAAGTCATAAACTGCTCTATTTATATACTGTCATGCATGACAAAGTTGCAACATGCAACTTTATTTCTGACGTTAGTTTAGAAAAAGCTGTTAGAAATAAGTCTGACTGAATTCAGACTGAATTTAGAGCTATCACAATAAGCTGCTAGAAACAAGTTTATCATTGCACTTCTCAACACTTTCACTCAATGTCTGCAAGTTTCTCAACTCTCACTGCTTTTCAATTTCAGTTGTTCAATGAATCTCTTGAAGTTCTGTTGAGATAGTGACTTGATCAATTCATCTGCTATCATATCTTGATTAGAAATGAAGTTCACTGAAATCTGATTCTTCTTGTGCAGATTTCGAATGTGATGATAAGCAACGTCAATGTGCTTCAATCTTTCGTGAATATGAGCATTCTTAATCAGTATAAAAGATGCTTGATTATCTTTCTTGAGCTGTGTGAATGAGACAGATTGATGAGTAATCTTCTTAAAAATATCAACGTGACTGTGACTGATGCTCAGATACTTTGTCAGATTCATGTTTTTAAGCACTTGACTGATTCATAAATCTTTCTTGATGCAGATTGATAAAGTCATGTACTCTGTCTCAATGATCAATGTGATAATGAACTTTTGCTTTCAACTCATTCAGAAGACTGATTCTTCATTAAGCATGTAGATGTAGATGAGAATCAACTTGCAATCTAGTTTATCTGAGACGTAGTCTGAGTCAGAGTATTCTACTAACTTCATGCTTTCACTGACTTCATATGTAATGTTTAAATCAATGATGAAACGAATGTATTGCATCAACTTCTTCAAAGCATGTTTATGATGTTCTGCAAAATTACTGAGATATTGACTTAATTAATTAAGAGCAAAAGCAATGTTGAAATGAGTGCGAATTGCAGCATACATGAGACTTTCAATGACTTGTTGATACTCATGCTGATTGATTCTCACATCTTCAAATTCAGCTGAGCAAAGAACATTATATTCATTCATTGAAAGATCTGTTATCTTGTGCTTGTCTTGTCTCATGTTGAGTCTTTTGAGAACATCATGAAGATAGTGAGTTTGATTCATTCGTAAGATTCATGTTTTTCTGTTGCAAGTAATTTGAATGTCAAGAATTTTCTTCATTTTTCTCAGATTCTTGACTTTGAAAACACATTAAAACTCATGCTTAAATCATTTAATGTTGCTCAATGATTTGAAGATGATGATTATGTTGTCAATGTATAGTAACAACATGATTTCTTTTAACTCATGAATCAAAAGACATGAATCTGCAACGCATTGAGCGAAGTTGAGTTCAGATAGCACTGTTACACAATGATCATGTCAGTTTTGTGCAACTTGCTTGAGATTGTAAAAACTTTAAAGAACTTTCAAAGCACAGTTGAATTTGACTTTCACTTCTGACGAAAAAGACATGTAAATGATTTCTTTGAGAAACGATTCAGTAAACACATTGTTTACATTGACTTGATGAAGTTCAAGATTCTTCATTGTTGCAATGATTAAAAAGACTTGCAGAGTGTCAAACTTGATGATTGACGCAAAAGTATTCTCATAGTCAACTTCATGAATTTGAAAGAAATCTCTGACTATCAGTTTTATCTTCAGTTTGTTAAGAAAATTGTTGACATGCATCTTTGACTTGAAAACTCATTTGCTTGTCACGATGTTGATCTTTTTGAGCAACACTTCTTCTTGTCAGATCTCATTAATGATTAGCATCACAAGTTCTGCGTTGATCACTTCTTTTCAAAGTTTTTCTCAAACTGAATTCTGCACTGCATCTTTGTAAATGTTCAACATGAAAATTCTTATTACTTTAAAAGAGTCAGATTCATTGACGTTGAATAATGTTCATGACATGCTTGCATCAGAATCACTCTCATCATCATTAACTTTCTCTGTGACGAATTAAATCATCATAGTTTGCAAGATCTTGAATGCGCGTTCTTTCAGTTGTTGATCTTCGCTGTCTCTTTTTCTCTTTGAAATGACTACATGCAGAAATGTTTAAGCTGCTGACTTAAACATGCTTGATGCGAAGACTTTTTGAGTGATCTGAACATTTGCATGAACTTCACGCTCGTCTGATGTATGTGACGTGATCTTAGAATTGAGTGCATTCAAGTTGATCACGATAGTCTTCAGTGCATCAGTTGATTCAGATGAAACATCAATCATGAAAGTGTCAGATTTTGAAACATTAGTTGAAACGTTATTCTTTGATGATCTTTTCACAGATCTTCACTCTGAAAAAACGTTGAATGTTTGCTTGCAAAGTTGCAAGTTCATGTCTTCATTCTTTTCATCTTCAGTGAACTTGACAACGTGATTCTTGATGACTTGATTGAGATCTGAGACTTAGAAACAATATTGCTTGTCGATATTTTTCACATATCTCATGAAGATGTTGAATCTGTCTCTGTTCATGAATTTATCTCATCTGTCTTTGATTGACAACGACTTGAAGTCAATGTATGAGTAACATTTGCATTCTCATACTTGTACATGATCAATTGAGAGCTTGATCTTGATGAATTTTTTCTTTGAAATCATGAGAACTTTGTTGATCAAGAGTCTTGTGATGATTCAATTTTGCAGATAGACATCTGTCTTTGCAGCTTTTGCTCAGAACTCAATGAAAAGTTCAGCATTCTTGATCATGACTTGCATCAAGTTTTCTGTGATGTGTATGATTCTTTTGACTACTTCATTTTGAATCAACATGTGTGAAACAATGTATTAAGAAGCAATGTCAACTGATGAGCATCAGTCATTCAAGATGATTTTAAGTTTCGTGATGTTGTCACTGTGTACTGAGAGAAGTTTGACATTGCTGTGAAGCTTTACACTGAGTTTTCATTTTCACAGAGCATCTGATGCATTGAATCGTTGCTTCAAAGAAATGCATCAAGTCTTTCTGAAGTGATTGTCAATTATCTCTAGAAAGTACGACTCGCTATCAAGAGACAATGATAGTGATTCACAGATGTTTATGAAAATAAAAGTCAAGATACTTGTTTTTTGATCGCTGACATTGTGTTCTCGTTTGTTAATGAACTTGATGAGCGCACATATTTTACACACATTCTCATGACTGTCGTTGATGAGAATAGATTTTTTCAAAGTGATGATCTTATGAAGTTGACGAAGCTTTGCTGATTCAAGATGAGTGAAACAATGATGTTACAGCTTGTACAACTTGAAGCTTTTGTCATTTGTGAAACTAAGTTGATCGTGATCAACTTCGATCTCGTTCTCATGATGAATCACATCAGTGTAAGACACAAAATGATCTAGATTCATTGAATCATTGAGATTCATTAAACTGTGCATTGTTGAAAATGCTGATGAGACGTCACGTTGCATAGCTGATAGTAATGCAAATTCATCAAGATTGTTTGCAATTCTCTTTACTATGTAAATGTTTTCACATTCTAGAATCTCAATCATCTGCTTTTCTCGCTTGTCATGCATGTACAGATCTTTATCATCAAAACTCTCTTGCAGATCTTTCTCACACATTCTTCTTTCAGAAAGAAGATTCACTTCAAGCTTAGAAACATGAAGAACAGAAGACAGCTTGACTGAGTTTTCATGATGATTTCACATGATTGCTGTGTCACAGTAATTGATATACAATTTTTCTTCTTCAACTTTGATGATGCATCTTTTAATGTAAATTAAAGAATCATTAAAAAGTCAAAGTTGATTAATCATGTGTGAGAAGACATCAGAATCTGCAACTCAGTCAAATTCAGAAATCTTACTGACAATGTTCTTTGACAAAACTGCAATATTCTCGCTCTTTTCATTCTCATCTTTCTCATTGTTATCAGAGATTTCAAAGTCATCACTTTTCATGTTGTAGACTCTGTGTTTCTTGTGCTTGCTCTTCAAAAGCTCAGTAAGAGTTTGAAGATCATCAGCGCTCTTGTGCTTTGTTTTATCTTTATCTTTGCATTTCTTCACAAGCTTTTGAGCTGCAGACAGATGAGAGCAATTGACTAGATGATGTTCATCTTCACAGAGAAAACATTTTAGAAATCGTTGCAATTGACAACGTGATTGATCATTGTTGAAGCTTGAAAGACTTTTGCAACGATGACTGATTTTGCGTTTGTTCTGCTCATGATCAGTGCGCTCGCGTTCATTCTTTCGCTTGACTCATAGCACAGTTTCTGTTGTCTTTAATTATGCTTTCTTCTCTTGTAACTTTTGAAGTCTCTTCTTGACATCTGACTTATTCTGCGCATCAATGATGTTTCAAATGACTGTGTATTTATCTGACAGCGATTGAAGTAAGACTTGAAAGCGACGTTCTGACTTGAATAAATTGCTTATGTCTTTCTGTGTTGCAACGATCTTTCAAGTCAATTTGATGAGATGTGTTCATGTTTTTTCAATGAAGATATTCGTCAACATTTTGTAATCAATGAAGTTCATCAGATATTGTCTTTCAGTGATTTGTAACTTCTCTTTGTATTTATAGCTCAGAGCATTTCAAATTTCTTTTGCTAATATCTTGTTTGCAGTATGTTCTTGATCATCAATGATGATGCAGATGATCAGTCAGTAATGAGCTTTCATGTTGATCTTTTGACTTTCAAAGTTGAAAGATTGAATTTCACTGATGATGCTGATGATGCTGTTGAGTGTGTTCAAGTCAGACTTGTCTTCAATAATGAATCACAAGTCTTTCTCAATGAATCATCTCTTCATGAGAGAAAATCATTGATTGCAGTTCTTGCAAGTGAGAATGAGAACAGATCATCATTTGACGAAAAAGTTGTTGAAGTTCATGACGTGCAATGTAGACTCAGCTTGTTGTTAGAATCAAAGAGAAAAAATAAAGATATTAAATAAATTGATGAGTGAAGTGAAAAGAATTTAATCTCGTCAGTGATGATGAAAGTTTATGCGTTCTTTGACGTGATTAAGTGTGTCTATTTTTTCACTTTCTTGAAAACTCGTAGTAAACTGTCAACTTGATGTGAGTGCTTATTTATCTTCTTGTGAGATGCGTAGTAAGTTGTTGAATTTCACTGAACTTCTCTAAGTCAGTGTACTTATTTGTCTTCTTGTGAGACGTGTAGTAAGTGATCATTGATTGCTCATTTGAATAAATTTCGTATCGAGTTGTCGAGTTTCAAATGCTTAAAGTGTTTTAATCTAATTACGTTGAAAGCTTTTTGCTAATCGAGCTCATAATTTATTGAAAGAATAGAATGAACAGTATCACATATGATGAAATCTATCTAGATTGTGAAGAGAAGTTACAGACTGCTTTATTTATATACTGTCACGCATGACAAAGTTGCAACACACAACTTTATTTCTGACGCTAGTCTAGAAAAAGCTGCTAGAAACAAGTTTGACTGAATTCAGACTGAATTCAGAGTTATTGCAATAAGCTGCTAGAAACAAGTCTGTTATTGCACTTCTTAACAATTACTTTGATAAAATTTAAATACAAGACAATACATTAAATAATGTATAAAATGAAAGATAAAAAGTGAAAGAAAAGAATGAAAACTCAACTTTTATATACATGAATTGAGCAAAATTAAGACTAAACAATAGTTTTATTGATTTAAGATTGCAAAAGTTTGTATATATAATTGAGATAATTAAAACAGAATTGCTGAAACTAAATTAAAATGATAATAATTAGATTAATGACTTGATTCATTGAACTGCAAAACAGATTCAATGAATTAAAATTATTTAAAATATCAACAATTTATGTTTTAAATTGAATTGATGATCTGACATTATGACAGTAACTTTTCTCTTCAAGATTGAGCTTTTGCAAAATGATGAAAAAAAACAAGATGAAATGAGAAAGAATTGAAAATGAAGATTGAAATGAAACAAGAATTAATGTAAATGCATTTTAATGTAATGAAGCACAGATAAGATTAAAATAAATCTGAGTCACATTTGAGTTAAATCTGAGCAAGATATCTGAAGAATGAGATGAGATGAGACACATTTTAACATAATGATGCACAGAAAATTAAAATACATTTAAATTACATTTAAGTTAAATTTAAACAAAATGTTTAAGTCAAATCTAGACAAAATCTGAGTCAAATCTAAGTAAGAAAAAGATGAAATGAGATGAGATGCATTTTAACATGATGATGCACAAATGAGACTAAAATACATTTAAGTCACATTTGAGTCAGATTTAAACAAAATGTCTGAGTCAAATTTAAACAAGATCTGAGTCAGATTTAAGCTGAATTAAAATAATGAAAATTAAACTTAAAGTTCTTGATATTGACATTGAAAAATCACACATGACAATACATATGATTCTTCAATAACAGAATTGATGAGATAATATTCATTAAACGTTTGCTTACAATTATTCAGAAGATGAAAAGATTTTCAAGTAAAGAAGTGATTTTTTCAATCAATGTAATACTTGAGTAAAGATGAATTATAATGTTTATCATGCTTGAAGTTTAATATGCTGTTTACATATCAGAATCTTTCATCATTTTTGATGATAATGAATTCTTAAGATTTCTGACGTTAACTTGAAAGAAAATCACTTGCAATATGATTCAGAAGAATGACATGAAAGATTGAATGAATCTTTATGAATGCTGAAAGATTTAATTTAATGATCAGAAAATTATTCTTGAAAACATACTTAATCTTGAAGAAATCAACGTTATGATCATTTAACTTAACAGTGAAATGAATGATGCTGAGATTGCAAGCATTTAATCAGACTTCATCTTCAACAAAGTATTTAAAACAAGAACGATAAGAGAAATTGACATTGAATTCATAAATGATCTGAGTCATAAGCATCTCATCACATAAATGTTCAGTTAATTTCTTCATCTTCTTGATGAACTTTTTGACATTGATTAACTTGTCTTAAGCTTGAGATGTAAAATTCTTAAGCAAAGACTCAGAAAACTTAAAGTTTAAATATAAGTTTTGACTTAAATTGATCAAGAAGAATAATGTGAAAGTGATTAATAATGATGTATTATTGACGATGAATTCAACTTCAGAAAGTCACTTAATTCAGTCATTCTGCATGTAGTTGATGAAGATTTGAAGATAATGCTTCATAACAGCATTGATTCTTTTGATTTAATCATTGATTTCAGAGTGATACATCATTAATAACTTAGCATTTATCTTCAGCATTTTACATATGCTTTCAGACATTGAAAATGAATTGTGTATCTCAATCAAATATGAAGAACTTGAGTAAATCATGATGTTTTCAAACATGAGCATAGAAGCAGTTGATAACTTCTTTAACTTTCATAAAAGTGATGAGAACTAAATGTCTTATTTTAATAAAATGATCAATGAAGATTAAAATATATTTATATGTGATATTCATGAAGATATTGAACAATAAAGAATTTACATAGTTCATGAAAACATCACATCAATGATGTTCAAGAATTGAAAGAAGATGCAATTATTCTTAAGTTCATTGTTTAAAGAGCTTGAAATGTGTGTACACATGACAGTTTTGTATGAAGTGTTGAACATACTTATAAATGTTTGATCATCAGTAAACTCAACTGATCAGTTCATAGCTTTTTGCTCTTTCTGAATAATCATCAACAACACTATCATAAGTGAGCTGAATGATACGAAGATGTAGTTTATTTAAGTTGAGCACATACTTTCTTTCTTGAAAGTACAGATGATTCTCATGTTCTTCACACTTAATTAAAAAGATCTTGTTGTGATGTTATGCTTCATTGCAAAGTACTTCAATTATCTGAGCTGTGAATTTATCATTGATTTCAATTTACTTTCATAATGTCTGAATGAAAGTGTCAGCAGAATCTTTATCAAGATTCAGAATGTTTTAATTTAGTTGAGACTTGATGTTTTTAACGTCGAATTCTTCGATTTCTAGATTCATAAAAGCTAAAATTTGCGAAGATGCTAAGATAATTGAAAACAGATGTAACTGAACTGAATTTAAAGCGATGATTTGTGACTGAAGCTTTATGACTTTGATGTTGATAAACTGATCGCGTCAAGTCAAGTACTTAAGTTCAAGTTAAGTACTTAAATCATCAAGACTTAATTTAAGTCAGAATTCTTGACTTGAATATTTGAATTAAGTCAAGATGTTTGACTTAAGTATTTAAGTCAAGTCAGAGAATTGAAATTGAATATTAACTTAAAATTCTTGATTCAACTCATCAAGACATGAAGATAAATAGATAGATATTTTATTATGACTTTCTATTATGACTCTTTATTATGACTTTCTATCAAATAGTATTCATGTTTCTCTACATTTATAATTTGTAAAGAGTGACAGTGACAGATTTTAGTGCTTTTAATGATCAATATTTCAAATATTCATTTAATCTCATGTTTCAGATTTATGTCACTTTTAGCTGAAACATATTCATAAAAGTGTCAATATTCATAAAAATGTCAACATCTTTAGAACTTTTATGAGCGCAGTATGCGTCTTTATCATTTGATTCAACAAATATGATCTTGACATTTGTAGCAATTAAAGTTGCAATGTTGAATAATATCATTAAAGCTTGTAATTCACTGTTATCTCTGCATGATTTTTTTCGTTAGAATTATCATCAATGATTAAGCTGTCAACTGCGTAATTATCATACATTGCAAACATAACTTTAATGTCACACAGACTGCTCAAAGTATTCAATGTATCTTTTGTTCTTTAATAATCAATGTCATTATAAACATCTTGATCATTCTTTTTAATATTATCACTCTTTTCTTATTGTGCATTTGCATCACTTCTAGCACTATGTTCTTTTATGACAGCATCTGCAACATAAGTGCTTGCACATTCTTAAGCAAGATGTTCAAAGTGTTCAATCAATGCATTTGCATCACTATCAGTATCATGTTTTTTCATGTAAGCACATGTGACAGAAGTGCTTTCGCAGTATGAAGCAAAATATTTACTTTGTTTGAATCATTTGATTATAGTGACTACTGTGCTTAAGTTCTATTCTTCTTTAATTTCTTTCTTTTCATGAATTATATTCATGATGCTGTTCTTTCTCATTTTACACACAAAGCTTTTATATTTCTTTTTGTCGCTTAGAATCTTGTCTGTCTTGTCTGCTTTATATTTCAAACGTTCATTCTTCTTCATGTTTAAAGCATTTTACAAGTCATTAAACTTTTATTCTTAACTGATTTTAATTATTGTTGACTTGACATCATTTTGTTGTGTTATCATGAACTCATATTCATTGCTTTGTAATATGATACATGATTGATCTTTAGTTTGTGATGTAAAGTGAAATCTCTTGCTAAGAATTTGCTTCTTGCTGACTTGAACATCATTAATCAATAATTTATTCTTTATGTTTAATTTGATCAATCTCTTCTACACAGCGTCAGTGATTAAAGATTTAGTTACAAGTTGCAATATTTACAGCTTCATTTGATAACATTATGTTAAAGATAAGCGACGTTAGTTTTGAAGATTGAAAGATGAAAATGCTTTTTAAACTCAAGAATGTTTTCTTATGACTTGTGTTTAAATCAAGTTGCACGTTGTTTTCTAACTCATATAATGAGAGATCATCAAGATAATTAACATATATATTGAGTACAGCTTAAATGTTCATAATTGCTTCAATATCATCATTATTGATCTGTTTTTTTTTATTCTTACTCAATTCAACACTCATTATGAATTCATGCAAGATTCTATATATTGTAGCGAGCGTTGCGCTAGCGTAATGTTCTTTTCATATCTACTATCGCTTTTCTCTGCGCTCTATACTGTAACTGTTTTTAATGCAAGAACTTTATGAACTTGTTTCTTCTTTACTTTTTCTCTCTTTCATCTGATTCTTTAATGATGTCACAGTCTGAAATTGATTCAGTATGCTTGTCAAAAGTATCATTTGAATGATCACTATCATCACACTCATGATTTTTAGAAACTTTCTCAAGTTCATGATGTTCTTTTTGCATTGCATCATCTTTCATTCTATCTTTCATTTAGAACATGTTAATAGAATGTGCTTGATCAACATTCATTCTCTGTTGCACTTGCATGTCATTATAGCGACATTAAGTACTCGTTTCTCATGTAGAAATTAATTGAAGTCAATTTTTCCTGTGCATAGCTGTGTCAATAATGCGCTGTGAGACTTTGCACAACTTTTATGCAGTTGCAAATGTTGATGTGTCATCTCTGATGTCAGATATTGAAAATGAGCTGCGTTAAATCTCTTTTTTCAAACTATTCTTCATGTTTATCTGATCTGTTTCTGTATGAGCATCAATCTTGTCATCACTTCAGTGCGTTGATGTTCAGTCAGCAATAGAGACAAATCATGTGCGTTGTCAATCATTTTGTTCATTGCTTCATTTTCAAGTATTTCTGCATGTCTCATTACTCAATGTAGCTTCAGCGTGACTTCTTAAGATTAAATGTTTTCATGTGTAATCTGAACTCATTGCAGATGTGTCTGATCTTTTGTTGATATTATAACTTTCACTGTTTTCAAAGAAGTTTAACTATCATTGTATACTTTGTATATCTTTTCATGACACTCTTGATTCGCTGTTGCTACGTCTGCAAGATGTTTCGTTCTTGCGACTAATTCTTTCAGCTCATCATGATGAGTGATGATTAAAGTCGATTTTCTCAGTTTCTTATTTAACTTTCAGTTCATTCTCATTGCAATCGCTGTAACATCATCTTTGCTATCATTATTATTTAAGTAAACTTTTTGCTTCAACATGAACATGTCAAGATTATGTTATCTTATTAATATTTTCTTGTTTGCAACTATAATTATCTTTAATGACTTTGATCAGAAAGTCATTGTGTAAAAATGACTTTGATTCATTTTCATTTATCTAAATATTTCTTTCATTCACTTTCGCTTCAGCTGTAAAGATGTCTTATGCAGCTTTGATTTTCAATCTTTTTTGAGTATCAAGTCATTGTGAATTCAATGCATTATCATTTTAATAACTTCGTCTGATTTTTGAAAGTTCATGTTTGTTATTGATCTTTGTATCAGCTTTCATAAGTGAATATCTATTGACATCATGTTTATTTTCATCTGTAGAATCTCTGTTGATGTCACACAATAAATATTGATGATTTGTTGCAATGCTCTTTCTTGCATTGATCTCAGCTTAATGTTCAGACTCTTTCAATGATCTTTCACTCTTTATGATGTATATCATATGATGACTTCATGACTAAGCAGAGAACGCGTCATCGCGAAGTATATTTGTTTACTTATTGTCATTGATGAGTCTCAAGTAAACTTGATGATTGTCTGCATGATTTTTTGTTTAATCACTAGTTTTGCTTTGATATGATGCATGTAAATCACTCATTTCAGCTTAAAGTTCAGTTGAACTTTCAAGACTCTGATATTTGATTTCAAGTCAATCTGATGTTTCATCAGCTTTATATCAACTTTCATATTGAATCATTTAAAGATTCTTATAAAGTGAATCAGCTCATACTTTGTCATCAAGAATTTGATGTCATGCATTTTTAATCATTGTTTGCATTTATCATAGATCTCGCTAAGAACTCTGCAGTTGCATTTTGTAAACTCTTCATATGTCAAGATATTGATGTCATTCATGAAGTTTGTAAAGTTAGTTCTCAGCTTGATGTCATCACATGTTTCTAACAAGTTCACATTGTAGAACAGATATAATATTAATGATAGCAAAGAATCTTATGATATGTTGATGTTCATGCTGTGTTTCATCATCATGTAATTATCAATTATGATCGTGATGTGTCAATCTTTCAGAAAGTTCTTCACAAACTTGAGAAGCAGTTTAGAAACTTTTCTCTTCTTTATGTCATGTAAGAGTTTGCTGTGTGTCACATTGTTAAACGCACTCTTCTCATTCAGACTCAGCAGTGAGACTACTCTTCTTCTCATGTTGCTTTACATAGTATATATCTTTTTTATAATTAGTTGCAAAGTTGTATTTATTGATTTGTGCTTGCAAACTCTCATCTGAGTGTTCAATATTAAGTCGCAAGCTTCTATGATATTTTGCAAATGTTTGAATATGATGAACTTCAGTATTTTGCTCAGTGTGTTGAATAGTGCAATTGATTTATATATTTTTGCATTAAAGTAGTCTTTCTTGTCTGACTTTTGCATCACTATTGTGACTGCGCTCTTGAACTGAGTTGATTGTATTCTCTTTTATAAACATCTTTCAAAGAAAAAGCATATTTATTCTGATGTATCATCAATGAGTTTGCGCATTATTCTATTTGTATATCTCATGTGTTTCAACATCTTGTCAGATGCTGCTTTGTAAATGACTCTCTTAATCTTATGATGCATCAGCGAAGTGTCATCTTCAATCAAGAGTGAGTACTTGAAGTTTATTATATTCAGCATGAGAATCTTTGAAGATGATGAAAAGTGAGTTTGAAACATCATCTTTGCTTTATTTTGCACTGTTGTGATGATGTCAAAGCATTCTGACTTGATCAGAAAGAAAATTGTCGCTTGAGTCAATGTGTTTGCAACTGCATTTCTTGCTCATTTCGCAGTTTTAAACAGTTCTCTCAAGAATTGTTCAACATTCTGCATGATTTCTCAATATTCACTGCATTTCTATTTTCTGATGATCTTGCTCTTTTTATCACATGCTTGAATGTACTCTGTTCAGTCATCGATGATTCAACAGCTTTTTTTCATTCATTGCACACTTTTGATGATTTTCATACACTTCTTCATTCATTCTGCTTTGATTATTTCATATGATCTCGCTCAGAAAGTGAAAATCTCAATAATCTTCTTCAATGCATCTAGCAATTGCTTGATGTACTCATTTATGCATCAACACTTCATCTCATGATTCAACAATGATTTCAACATTTGTTCTTTCAGAATATTAATAAACTTCTCTTCATTCATTGTTTTTCAGTTGCAACGCAATTTTCACGCTGACTTTTTGCAGATTTATTGAAAATATGTTGCATATGTTGCATGCAACATACATAAAACACAATCTTTATGCTGATTTTTCTCTTAGTGAGAAATAGTCTTTCTTGTCACAGATTCACAGTTCAAGACAAGTGAAATCTTTCATTGCTCAGTTTTTGATAGTTTACTTCTTAAGCATGAGTCGCAAATATTTTGTCAGCAATATGTATGTATATTGTAGTCGATTTCTTCTTTAATCACATCGACATATGCTACTGTTCTCTCAAGCTATACAGATGATGTCTTTAACTAAAGATTGACTTTATCATCAAGATATTTAAAAGTCAAAGCTCAGTGAAGAAGTGAGATTCTTAAGATCAACAGTCATTGTCATTGTATATCATGTTTTGCAGATGCTCGCTTTGTTTGTAAAATGTGCAACTCATTTGTTTCATGTTATCTGTAAAGATTTTTCTCATGCAGATCAATTGTATTTTGCAAAGATGTTTGTATATTACACTTCTAATTAAACAATGTAGTTCAATCATTCTTTATTAACTCGCTTGTGTTTCTCTTCTTTTAACAAAGTCTTCTCATCAGCGTATTACTTACATATAAAATGTCTGTGTTTAAACGTCTGTTAAACGATATTAATGAGACTTTCAAGTTTGCTCATGTTGAATTTAACAAGTCTTGTGAGTTGCTTATGTTGTAGTAACAGACATGCAGTCTTAACAAGATTTATATGTAGTTAGCGAGTAAATTTAAAGAATGTTCATGATTTAAGTTTTTTCTGCTAATCATCTTCAACAGATCAAATACAAGAATGTTCTGTCTCAGTTCTTGTCATTGCAATGACAAGATACTGAATTGAATGATTTTCATAAGCGATTTTTCTCATAGTTCTGCGTTCTATTTGACTTTCTCATCTGCATGCAGATTGTTTATAACATGCACATTGAGATTATTGAAGTCTGTGCAATCGCGAAAACTCTGCATGCAATCAATGCACAGCGCTTCATCATCACGCAACATCTTGATGTCATTCAAACTTTTGATAATTTTTAAACTTTACTGTAGCTAGACAGTAAATTTGTAGTCAGCATTGCATACAGATGAGTTTCATCGCTGATCTTTATTAATTTGTTGCTTGATATAACATAGCAAAATCTTCAATATTAATTGTTGATGCTTGCAAGTTTATTGATTTCATGTTGCATTGATGTGCATTCATGTCACTGCATGTTATCAAGTTCAGCTTTGCTTCAATTACTTTAGTCATTGATATATGCAAATGTTCACTTATTCTTCACATTCAATCTGATCAACAATGAAATTTATCTGTATGAGATGCTGACTACAAATCTTTTGCAAGCTATGCTTGTCAAAAGAGCTGAACAATCTCATCAACATCAACAAAGCAGTAACAGCGCTTTACTTACGTGATGAGCTTACACACAGTCGAAAAGTGAGACAATAACAACGTGATCATTGATGCGTTGAAGCTCACATATACACAGAAGAACAGCAACGTCTTTGCATACATGCTGCAACTCATATACAACATATATATATACACTGCAAAGACACAACTCAGCTTTTGCATATATACAGATAAATGTGATGCAGTAAATCGATTGATTTTTCGCATTTTCAGATCGATTTACATGCAGCGCAATTATACACAGAGCAGTAATAACGCTTTATTCACATGTTAAGCTCATATATGACATATACACATATACTGCGAAGGCACGACTCAGCTTTTGCGCACATAAAGACAGACGTGATGCAGTAAATTGATTGATTTTTCGCATTTTCAGGTTGATTTACATGCAGCGCAATCACACACAGAGCAGTAACAGCGCTTTATTCACACGTTGAGCTCATATATGATATACACATACATATTACAAAGACATGATTCAACTTTTGCACATCTACATGTTTGCATGATGCAGTAAATCAATCAATTTTTTGCTTTATCAGATTGATTTACATGCATCGTAATTACATACATGATGAAGATACGACACAGTCTTTGCTCATATACACAGAACAACAGCAACATCTCTGTGCACACACTGCAACTCATATACATCACACACATATATATTGCAAAGACATGACTCAACTTTTGCACATCTACACGTCTGCATAATGCAGTAAATCGATCGATTTTTCGCTTTATCAGATTGATTTACATGCATCGCAATCATATATACTGCAAAGACACAACACAGTCTTTGCTCATATACACAGAACGACAGCAACGTCTTTGCGCATGCGCTGCAACTTATATACATCACACACATATACACTGCGAAGACACAACTCAGCTTTTGCACATCTACACATCTGCATAATGCAGTAAATTGATTGATTTTTCGCTTTATCAGATCGATTTACATGCATTGCAATCATATACATTGCAAAGACACAACACAGTCTTTGCTCATATACATAAAACAACAGCAACGTTTTTGCGCACATGTTGCAACTCATATACATCACACACATACATATTTTGAAGGCATGACTCAGCTTTTACACATCTACACGTCTGCATGATGCAGTAAATTGATCGATTTTTCGCTTTATCAGATCGATTTACATGCATTGCAATCATATACACTGCAAAAACATGACACAGTCTTTGCTTATATACACAGAACAACAGCAACGTCTTTGCACATACGTTGCAACTAATATACAACATTCACACAGTCATTGCAAAGACACGACTCAGCTTTTGCACATATACACATTGATGCAATGCAGTAAATCAATTGATTTTTCGATTTTCTGAGTGATTTACATGCATTGCAAATACATACATTGCAAAGACATGACACAGTCTTTGCTCATATACACAGAACGACAGCAACGTCTTTGTGCATGCGCTGCAACTAATATACAACATTCACACAGTCATTGCAAAGACACGACTCAGCTTTTGCACATATACACATTGATGCAATGCAGTAAATCGATCGATTTTTCGATTTTCTGAGCGATTTACATGCATCACAAATACATACACTGCAAAGACATGACACAGTCTTTGCTCATATACACAGAATGACAGCAACGTCTTTGCGCATACGCTGCAACTAATATACAACATTTACACAGTTACTGCAAAGACATGACTCAGCTTTTGCGCATATACACATCTGTGCAACGCAGTAAATCAATCAATTTCGATTTTCTGATTGATTTACACGCATCGCAATCACATACACTGCAAAGACATAATACAGTCTTTGCTCATATACATAAAACAACAGCAACGTCTTTGCGCACATGCTGCAACTAATATATGACATTCACACAGTCATTGCAAAAGTATGACTCAGCTTTTGCGCACATACACATCTGTGCAACGCAGTAAATCGATCAATTTTTCGATTTTCTGATCGATTTACATGCATCACAAATACATAGATCAAAACTCATCTAGTTCATTCAGTTAAGTGATCATACAGCGAACTTGAAAGCTTACGTTGAAGTGATCAACTTTCATCTACATAGATCAAAGCTTATCTAGCTCGCTTAGCTTGATGATCATACAGACAAGTTGAAAGCTCATGTCAAAGTGATCAGCTTTCACAATCTTAAGTTGTTTATATGATCACTTGATTATATAAACAGCTCACACGCTTGTATGCGCAAACTATCGATGTGATTGATCAATGAAAAAATATACTGCAGCGATTTTGACTAAATTACATGTAATTTAGCATACACACAGCGTCTAAATAGTGTCATAGTCATAGACTGCATGCACTTAATGAAGAAAAAGAAAAAAATTCACATTCAATCTTTCAAACTTGTTTAATCTGTGCTCTTCTGATTCATATTCTCATATATAATGAGCAATCATTATCACTGCAATAAGAACAACATTAGTAGAAAGTGAATCAAAGAATATCTTCAAGTATTCTTGATATGCTATCTCATTTCTGACTTTGCAGTAAATCTTCTGAGTCAATACATTTGTTATGATTCTTGCGCAGAATCTGTCTTAAAGAGTCTTTTCACATTAAATGATGTTACAATCTTTGATTAGTACATATCTTTTCACACGCAAAATCATCATTATCTAGCAGATCTTTTATCAAATTTTTTCACTCTTTTCTTGTGAATTGCTTCTGTCAATCATATTCACTTTCAACTATGATTCATACTTGACTCAGTACACTAAATCATTATGTTTCAAAGATGTCATACATTTATTTATTATGAGTCTTATTTGCAACGAAAGATCTAAGCATATTATCTTTCAAGTCTCTCTCATCATTGAAATGTTCTTTACTTTAAAACGTTTGTGATCTGACTTCTTATTTAGATGATTTGCAATATTCTTTCACACTTCTCTCATTTTTTCATTAAGTCATTTCTTTTTAAAGTCTGATCATGAACTGTTATTGCTATTAACATGATTGCTTAATATTCACGTAAGTAAATAATGAGTGTAAACTTCAACAATTAACTCATGATCAATGATGAAGTTGCATTTAGTTTGACGTGATGTTTTTTCTTATAAATATGATGTTATTGATTCTCAGTCTGCATTGTTGATATCATCATCATTAAAATCAATTTTAGTATATCTGTTATTGATTGATTGAAAAGAATTGAACTGTTCAATGTTGTATATGTTAAGTTTTTGAAATGTTGTGATGATTTTGCAAGAATACTTTCATTGAATGCTTTAACAACATTCAATTCTGTCTTTTTTGAATTATTCATTTATTCTTTTGAATTCTTAAGCGAGTTATTACTTCAAAAGTGACACGTCTGTCTTTGTTGAAGATTTCTTTCACAGAATCATTATCACTTAAGTCTGTTGTGATCTCGTTGTCATTGTGAATCTCTGTGTATTCAACTGCGCTGCGCTTTAATAATGATGATGTCTTGAAATTACTTATGTGATGACATCTTTTCTGTAATGTCACTTAGTATCTTGATAAACTCATCATTATAAAGATCAATGTATTCTCATGTTGCATTCAAGACGAAAGTCGTTTGATGTGACTTAATAATGTATGATCATCAAGAAAATCTATGCAACAAACGATTGAGAAGAAGAATAAAAGAGAATGTCAGATTGCAAACAATTTTTTCTTATGATAAGAGAGAGATTTATCTTATTTTGAGCACTAAGAATAGTTCATTTAATCTTGATAAGAATTCATTGAATCTTTGTTGATGTTGAATGAACTATAAGTTTTGTCATTAATTCTTAAGATTTTTCAATTATAACATGATTTCACTATGTCATTTTATACTGAAAGTCTTGAGCATGAACATGTTTTCTACAAGCATTTTACATAATTTCTTCAGTGATCAGCTGCTTGAATTAAGTATCACAAGAAATTTGAAATCTACAATCGTTGTTTACAGCAGACTGAATTGTAAAAAGAAAGTGAATAAACTCTTCTGCATGCATTTCTTTCAATGCTGTTTTTCATTCATGCTCATTGCTGATATATATTCTTGTGAATTCAGCTCAATTGTATATCATTGTATCTGTGACATAGTCATAATTTAGCTCATTCTCAATCAGCTTTATAAATCTGTCATATTTCATGTCATTGATGCAAATCAAGTTCTTCACTGATTCATGTTTAAGAAAATCTTGTGATTTGCAACATATACTATGATTGAGATTGTGACTGATCTGTATTATGAAAATTTTAACTGATTTGACTGATACTGATTGAGATCTCTTGAAGTCTCATTCATTTCAAATGACATAACTTAAGAAATGTGAATGTATCTTCAGTTGAGAAGATGATGAAGAATTGTACTTGAAATTATCTTGTCATGTTTCTCTAACTCTGAATCATCTTCTTACATTGTAATTTGATCGCTGTGTCATGAACATTAACATAGAATCACTTCTTGATCTTGCAACATTGTTGAATATAATAATAATAATAATAATAAATTCATACATTCTTGTGACATCGATTAAATCGACTCATGAGAGACTCTATGCTATGTGTGTCGAGTGAACAAAATTCTCTGAGGTAGAAAATCACTCGCTGTCTATATGATTGCTACATGCAGTCGAGATGATAAAATTAAGACTTTGTACCAAATTTGTTTGCGATGATTGCATGTTAGAGAATGAATGTTCTTATCATTCTAAACTGCTTCAGCAGCTTCGTTTTCATCATCATTCTTGCTGTTGCTTTGAGATTCTTCGTGATTAAGATGATGACTTAATAGTTCGTGAAGTCAACATCTTGTAGCATATTCGATTGAAGATGCGTTCAATTCGAACAATGCATCAGAATATGCTTGACTGTCTGATGACTTCATTCGCAGTCACATTGAAAACTATTCACGCTTAATATGTTTCTCAAGTGCAGATAAATCTTCAGCTCTATGCATTTGATTTTGATGTGAGTTGCAAGAATGCTTTCAATCTTCTGAAAATCATCACGCATCTTTACTGACTTCTTGAATAGATGAGATCTTTGAACGAGAAATGCATTAATGTCTGCAATGCATTTTTTGTAGTTTTCTCATCGAAGATCTCATTGACTTTTGTGAAACTGTGCAATTGCATGTTCACTCATTTGAGTCATCATTAAGAAGTTGAGTCATTCACGTTCAGACTGTATCTTTGCTTCTTCATGAATTAAAACATTCAGAAACGTCGTTTTTTTGAAGATTAAAGAGCGAGAAATAAATCTATTAGTTTTTATCAAATGAGCATGTATGATCTTGCATGCTCATCAAGTCTTCTGTGTTCTGTTATCAATTCAACTGCGTAGTGTGACTTGATTCTGTAGTTTGTTCAGATAAACATGTAGTGAGAATATATATGTTTCAACTTTCAGCATTTTGATGTTCACTTTTCTGAAAACGTTGATCACATAACGCAGCGTTTATCAAAAATATGTTGTATACGTTGCATGCAACATACATAGAGCATGATTTCTATGCTGATTTTTCTCTTAGACTTGAGAAATTACTTAAAGAGTTTTCTTGCAACAGATTCATAGTTCAAGATGAACAAGATCTTTCACTGCTCAAATTTCAACAGTTTACTTCTTAAGCATGAGTCACAAATGTTTTATCTGTGATATACATGCATATTGCAGTCAATTTCTTCTTTAATCACATCGACATGCGCTACTGTTTTTTCAAGCTATACAAATGATGTCTTTAACTAAAAGTTGATTTTATCATCAAGACATTCAAGAGTCAGAACTCAGTGAAGAAATAAGATTCTTAAAATTGATAGTCATTGTTATTGTATATCACATCTTGCAGATGCTCACTTTGCTTGTTAAATGTGTGACTCATCTGTTTCACATTATTTGTAAAGATCTTTCTTATGCAGATCAATCATGTTTTGCAAAATTGTTCATATGCTACACTTTTAATCAGACAGCATAGTTCAATCATTCTTTATTAATTCGCTTATGTCTCTCTTCTTTTAATGAAGTCTTCTCATCAACGTATTACTCATGTATAGAATGTCTGTGTCTGAACGTTTGTTAAACAATATTAACAAGATTCTTGAGTTTATTTATGTTGAATTTAACAAGTCTTGTGAGTTGCTTATGTTGTAGTAACAGACATGCAGTCTTAACAAAATTTATACATAGTTAGCATGTAGATTTAAAGAATGTTTGTAATTCAAGTTCTTTCTGCTAATCATTCTTAACAAATCAAACATAAAAGTGTTCTGTCTCAGTTCTTGTTGTTGTAACGACAAGATACTGAATTGAATAATTTTCATAAGCGATTTTTCTCGTAGTTCTGCATTTTATTTGACTTTCTCATCTGCATACAGATTGCTTGTAGCATGCACATTGAGATTATCAAAGTTTGTGCAATCATGAAAACTCTGCATGTGATCAATGCACAGTGCTTCATCATCACGCAACACTTTAATATCATTCAAACTTTTAATAATCTTTAAACTTTACTGTAGTTAAACAGTAAATTTGTAGTCAGCATCGTTTACAGATGAGTTTCATCATTGATCTTGTTGAATATAATATGAAACTTATAATATATGACTTCAAATGTTGATCTAATGATTTCATTTGATTTATTTATATTTAACTTTCATTTTATAAGTTGAAGAAATCTTATCTGATTTTGTATTTGCATCTTCAATTGTGTATATTCAGACTCGTCAATGTTAAGTTTTTCTTTCACTTTGTTTATTGATCATTTGTAGTATATATACTCTTTACATAACATTTTTGACAATGCATTCATTATACTAAAGAAAAAACTTGATGTTTGTTGAATATTTTCATGTCTGTGACTAATGATTGCACTTATTACAAAAAACTTTAACATCAATGATTCATAACTTCAGAATTTGATTGATGTCATACTCGTTGCATCTTGTTCATGTGATAACTGATGTCAGCTTTCAGTGATTTACTTACTGCTTAAGTTTTCAACTAAATCTATGAAATACATATCAATTATCTAAAGTTTATTACTGAGTCACTCACACTCTTTTGTAATACAATCGCTTGCAATCATTAAGTCAATTTTCTTTCAGATCAATTCATTAATACAGTTGACTTTAACTGACTGACTTCATGATATCAAATTTGTAGCTGATGATACTTTTGTAACAAGCAAAGCTTTGTTTGCTATGTATATTTCATAAGAAAAAAGTTCTTGTAAGATTAAACTCTGACTTTAATTCTCATTGATTCATAGTTGAGATTTTTGTTTGTCAAGAAGAATTTAATTAAGCAAAGTCAAAAGATGATTATATTTCTTAGTTGCTTAGTTGTATAGCATTGTTGACTTCAATGATTCTGTATATGCTCTGAAACATAAACATAATACATATACATTGTTTGATTTTTGCCTGCGATGAGATTGAGTCAGTTTCAAATATCTTCAGCTTTTGCATTTGAAGTAATATTCTGCTACTCTTGTTTCTTTATGCAAGAAATTCTTCTCATATATTAAATTGTATGAATCTCAGTCGCTGAAGTTATTAATGTAGAAGAACTTGTTTTTGTTTAACTCGCTAGAAATATCGTTTGCTGATACAACATACACACTTCTCAAAATTGTATGCAAATGAAAAAATCAACTAGCTTCAAATGAACAAGAATTTTTGACGTTATCTTTAAATCAGTACTTTATCTCAATTATTTCATGCATAGCATGTTGAGTTTTCTCATTGCAAGATTTGAGTAGTTTGACGAGAGTATCATTATATCTGTTACGATCTTGATCTATTCTTGACTTTATTCTCAATCTATTCTCGATTTATTCTTGATCTATTCTTGATTCTATTCTTGACTTTATTCTTAATTTATTCTCAATCTCGATTATCTTTAATTGAGTCTAGTGAGCATTCAAGCTAGAAGTGATGTCATCAAGTCTTTGCATCATTTGTGTAAGATATCAACTCTTTCAAGTCTAGCACAAAGATCAGAAACATACATATAAGCTGTGAGTTCTATTCTGTAAATACTTTTCTTTCTTAGTATTTATTTATTAGTTAAATGACATTCATATGATTCGCTTTATGCTGATCTTTAACAGTAAATAAATACTCATTAACTACTCTGCTATTGATGTGTAGATGATACGAAATAATCTACTTCATTTATTCAGAAAATTCGCAAGAAATTCTTTGAATTACTTTCATCAAAACACACATTTAAATTTACTCAAATTTATCAAATAATAATAATAATAAATTCATACATTTTTGTAACATCGATTAGATCAACTCATGAGAAACTTTATGCTATGTGTGTCGAGTGAACAAAATTCTCTGAGGTAGAAAATCGCTCGCTATCTATACGACTGCTACACGCAGTCGAAACGATAAAACTGAAACTATGTATCAAATTTGTTCATGATGATTGCATGTTAAAAAATGAGTGTTCTCATCATTTTAAACTGTTTCAGCAGCTTCATTTTCATTATCATTCTTGCTGTTGCCTTGAGACTCTTCATGATTGAAATGATGATTCAATAGTTCGTGAAGTCAACGTCTCATAGCATATTTGATTGAAGATGTGTTCAATTCAAGCAGTGCATCAGAATATGCTTAACTGTCTGATGATTTTATCTGCAGTTGCATCAAAAACTATTTGCGCTCAACATGTTTCTTGAGTGCAAATAAATCTTCAGCTTTATGTGTTCAATTTTGATGTGAATTGCAAGAATGCTTTTGATTTTCTGAAAATCATCATGCATCTTTACTGACTTCTTGAATAGATGAGATCTTTGAGCGAAGAATGCATTAATGTTTGCGATGCGTTTTTTGTAGTTTTCTCATCGAAGATTTCATTGACTTTTGTAAAACTGTGCAATTGCACGTTCATTCATTTGAATCATCATTAAAAGATTGAGTCGTTCATGTTCAGACTGTATCTTTGCTTCTTTGCAAATTAAAACATTCAGAAACGTTGTTTTTTTGAAGATCAAGAAGCAAGAAATGAGTCTATTAGTTTCTATTAAATGAGCATGTATGATTTTGCATACTCATCAAGTCTTCTGTGTTCTGTTGTTGATTCAACTGCGTAGTGTGACTTAATTCTATAGCTTGTTCAGATGAACATGTAGCAAAAATGTATATGTTTCGACTTTCAGCGTTTCAATGTTCACTTTTCTGAAAATGTTGATCATATGATGCAATGTCTATCAAAAATATGTTGCATACGTTGCATGCAACATACATAAGACACAACTTCTATGCTGATTTTCTTCTTAGTGAGAAATAGTTTCTTGCAGCAGATTTACAGTTCAAGATGAACAAGATCTTTCACTGCTCAGATTTTGACAGTTTACTTTTTAAGCATGAATTGCAAATGTTTTGTTTGCAATATACATGTATATCACAATCAATTTCTTTTTTAATCACATCAACATGCATTACTGTTCTTTCAAGCTATACAAATGATGTTTTCAACTAGAAATTGATTTTATCATTAAGACATTCAAGAGTCAAAGCTCAGTGAAGAAATGAGATTCTCAAGATCGACAATCATCATCATTGTATATCATGTCTCACAGACATTCACTTCATTTGTAAAATATGCAACTCATCTGTTTTGTATTATCTGTAAAGATTTTTCTCATGTAGATTAATCATGTCTTGCAGAAATGTTTGTATGCTACACTTTTAATCAGACAACGTAATTTGATCATTCTTTACTAACTCGCTTGTATCTTTCTTCTTTTAACGAAGTCTTCTCATCAGCATATCACTTATGTATAAAATGTCTGTATCTGAACATTTGTTAAACAATATTAATAAGATTCTTGAGTTTACTTGTGTTAAACTTAACAAGTCTTATGAGTTGTTCATGTTGTAGTAACAGACATGCAATCTTAACAAAATCTATACATAGTTAGCATGTAAATTTAAAGAATGTTCATGATTCAAGTTCTTTCTGTCTATTGAAAATATGTTGCATACATTGCATGCAACATACATAAAACATGACTTTTATGCTGATTTTCTTCTTAGCAAGAAGTAGTTTCTTGCAGCAGATTCACAGTTTAAGATGAATGAAATTTCTTACTATTCAAATTTCAATAATTTACTTCTTAAGCATGAGTTGCAAACATTTTGTCTGCAATATGCATGTATATTGCAATTGATTTCTTCTTTAATCACATTAACATACACTACTGTTTTCTTGAACTATACAAATGATGTTTTCAACTAGAAATTGACTTTATCATCAAGACATTTGAGAATCAAAACTCAGTGAAGAAGTGAGATTCTTAAAATCAACAGTCATCATCATTATATATCACATCTTGCAGATTCTCACTTTGCTTGTAAAACATGCAACTCATCTGTTTTGCATTATTTGTAGAAATCTCTTTCATGCAAATTAATTGTATTTTGCAGAAATGTTCATATATTACACTTTTAATCAGACAGCGTAGTTTGATTATTTTTTACTAACTTGCTTGTGTTTCTCTTCTTTTAACAAAGTTTTCTCATCAGCGTATTGCTCATGTATAAAATGTCTGTGTCTGAACGTTTTTTAAACAATATTAATGAAACTCTTGAGTTTGCTCATGTTGAACTTAATAAGTCTTGTGAATTGTTCATGTTGTAGTAACAGACATGCAGTCTTAACAAGATTTATATATAGTTAGCATATAAATTTAAAAAATGTTCATGATTTAAGTTCTTTCTGCTAATCATCTTCAACAGATCAAATGCAAGAATGTTCTGTTTCAATTCTTGTCATTACAACAATGAAATACTGAATTGAATGATTTTCATAAGCGATTTCTCTTGTAGTTCTGCATTTTATTTGACTTTCTCATCTGTATACAGATTGCTTATAGCATGCACATTGAGATTAGCAAAGTTTGCGCGATCATGAAAACTCTGCATGCAATCAATGCACAGCATTTATCGAAAATATGTTGCATACGTTGCATGTAACATACATAAGACACGATTTCTATGCTGATTTTTCTCTTAATGAGAAGTAGTTTCTCGCAGCAGATTCACAGTTTAAGATGAATGAGATTTCTCACTGCTCAGATTTCAACAGTTTACTTCTTAAACATGAATTACAGACATTTCATCTGTGATATGCATGCATATTACAGTCAATTTCTTCTTTAATCATATCGACATGCATTACTGTTCTTTCAAACTATACAGATGATGTTTTCAACTAAAGATTAATTCTATCATCAAGACATTCAAGAGTTAAAGCTCAGTGAAGAAATAAGATTCTTGAGATCAACAATCATCATTATTGTATATCACGTCTTGCAGATGCTTACTTCGCTTGTAAGATGTGCAACTCATTTGTTTCACATTATTTATAAAGATCTCTCTCATGCAGATTGATTGTATCTTGCAGAAATGTTCATATGCTACACTTTTAATCAGATAACATAGTTCAATCATTCTTTACTAATTTGCTTATGTTTCTCTTTTTTTAATGAAGTTTTCTCGTCAACATATCACTCATGTATAAAATGTTTATGTCTGAACATTTGTTAAATGATATTAATGAAACTCTTGAGTTTACTCATGTTGAACTTAATGAGTCTTATAAGTTACTTATGTTGTAGTAATAAACATGCAGTTTTAACAAAATTTATTAAAAATATGTTGTATACATTGCATGCAACATACATAAAGCACAATTTCTATGCTGATTTCTCTCTTAAACTTAAAAGATTACTTCAGAAAGTTTTCTTATGACAGATTCACAGTTTAAAATGAACAAGATTTCTCACTGTTTAGATTTCAACAGTTTACTTCTTAAGCATGAGTTGCAAATGTTTCATCTGCAATACACTTGTGTATTGCAGTTGATTTCTTCTTTAATTACATTAACATGTGCTACTGTTTTTTTGAGCTATATAAACAATGTTTTCAACTAAAGATTGATTCTATCATCAAGACATTCAAGAGTCAGAACTCAGTGAAGAAATGAAATTCTTAAGATCAACAATCATCATCATTGTATATCATATTTTGCAGTTGCTCACTTTGCTTGTTAAATATGCAACTCATCTGTTTCATATTATTTGTAGAAATCTTTCTCATGCAGATTAATCATGTTTTGCAAAGATGTTCATATGCTACACTTTTAATCAGATAACGTAGTTTGATCATTCTTTACTAACTTACTTATGTCTTTCTTCTTTTAACAAAGTCTTCTCATCAGCATATCACTTATGTATAAAATGTCTGTGTCTGAACATTTGTTAAATGATATTAATGAGATTCTCAAGTTTATTCATGTTGAACTTAACAAGTTTTGTGAGTTGCTTATATCATAGTAACAAACATGCAGTCTTAACAAGATTTATATGTAGTTAGCATGTAAATTTAAAGAATGTTCATGATTTAAATTCTTTCTGTTTATTAAAAATATGTTGCATACGTTGCATGCAACATACATAAAATAGACTGGCAATGAGATTCATCTGTACATGATGTTAACTACGAATCTTTTGATTCTATTCTGTGTTTGAATAGAAGTCAAAAGAGTCAAGAGATCTCAATTTGACGCAGTTTGAATGATGTTAAAATGTTGCATGATCAGAAAAGTCGTTGTGCAGAGTTTTCACTCATGCGACAACATTTTTTCTAACAGTCACAATCGATCTACGAAGAAGATTAATGACATGTCAATGTCAGTAAGAGATGAAAAGATACTACTAGTGAAAAAGACAACTCAGATGAAGAGTCTGCGAGTTGTGACTACAAGTGATTGAAGAATTTGCAACTCGTTGACTGCGTCAATATCAAAATGTCTTCATCACATCGACAGTGTTATCAAGTAATTGATGAAAAGATATCAGGTAGAATAGTCGTTTCAAGTATTGAAAGACGTGACTACAGTGCTTGAAGAAGTAGTGACTCGTCGATCACGCTGATATACTGAAGAGACTTGAGCTCATCTTCTTTACTTGACATCAAGTCATTCATCTATTCACGTGAAAAATCGAGAGCTCAAGAGAACGATCAGAACGCATTCTCTTTCATTGATCAGAGTCAAACATCGAACGATTGCGATTGCACGTCTATACTAACAATTCATTCAACGTCTATGTGACATAAGTCAAATCAAGAGAAGAAAAGAGTTACTCAGTACAATCACACTCTATCTTCTCATCGTGTGTGTCTCTCTTTCATCACATATTTCTCTGCTCAATGAATGACAATCATTGAGTAAGAAAACACAGCTCTACGTACGTTATAATCATGAGCATCATGAATGCAAAGAAAACGTCTTTCGTCTTCGAATCGAGAATCGAATCGAAACATCGTTGTATAAAATATCGTCAATGAAGAGCAGAGCAAAGACGATGCGTCATAATCAAACAGCACAGACACTTTCATCAAGAGTTTACTTGAGCATCACACGCTGAATAGAAGCTATAGATTCATTACTTGATAACACAGTGTCAATCTCATTGTTTCGACTGTGTGAAGCAGTTGTATAGATGACGAGTGATTTTCTTCTTCAGAGAGTTTTGTTCACTCAATATAAATAGCATAGAGTTTCTCATGAGTCGAGTCTAAATCGATGTCACAAGAGTGTATGAATTACAATTACAATTACATACATAAAATACAATTTCTATGCTGATTTTTCTCTTAGTGAGAAGTAGTTTCTTGCAGCAAATTTACAGTTTAAAATGAATAAGATTTTTCATTACTCAAATTTCAACAGTTTACTTCTTAAGCATAAGTTGCAGATGTTTCATCTGCAATACACATGCATATTGCAGTCAATTTCTTCTTTAATCACATCAACATACACTATTGTTTTCTCAAGCTATACAAATGATATCTTTGACTAGAGATTGATTTTATCATTAAGACATTCAAGAGTCAGAATTCAATGAAGAAATAAAATTCTTAAGATTGACAATTATCATCATTGTATATCACGCTTTGCAGATGCTTGCTTCGTTTGTAAGACATGCAACTCATATGTTTTGCATTATCTGTAGAAATCTTTTTTATGCAGATCAATCATGTTTTGCAGAAATGTTCATATGTTACACTTTTAATCAAACAGCGTAGTTCAATCATTCTTTATTAATTCGCTTATATCTCTTTTCTTTTAACAAAGTCTTTTCATCAATGTATCACTTACATATAAAATGTCTGTATTTGAACGTTTGTTAAATGATATTAATGAGACTTTCAAGTTTGCTTATGTTGAACTTAATGAATCTTGTGAGTTACTTATATCATAGTAATAAACACGCAGTCTTAACAAAATTTATACATAGTTAGCATGTAAATTTAAAGAATGTTTGTAATTTAAGTTCTTTCTGCTAATCATTCTTAACAAATCAAACATGAGAGTATTTTGTCTCAGTTCTTGTCATCACGATGATAAGATACTGAATTGAATGATTTTCATAAGTGATTTCTCTTGTAGTTCTGCATTCTATTTGACTTTCTCATCTGTGTACAGATTGCTTATAGTATGCGCATTGAGATTATCAAAGTTTGTGCAATCGCGAAAACTCTGCATGCAATTAATGCACAACGCTTCATCATCATGCAGCGTTTTAATATCATTCAAACTTTTGATAATCTTTAAACTTTACTATAGTTAAACAGTAAATTTGTAGTCAGCATCACGTACAGATGAGTTTCATCACTGATCTCAAATTTATTAAATCAATCACTTAATTTTATTACAATTAAATTTATTTATCTATCTTTAATTCTTTATCTTTCTCACAATGACATGCAACTTTGAATCAGTTGAGTCATAAACAATTTGTTTGTTTAAAAGCATTGCAAATAAATGAGTTTTTCTTCTTTCTTTTGATGTTTCAGTTGAATCTCAGAATGTCGCGATCTCATGAAACATCAAGATTGAAGAACAACTATGTTAGTGAACTCTTAATCAGTTAAACAAGATTATCAAGATGTTAAATGAGTTAAAAGATCAACAAGACATGACTTTGAAATGCAACAAGCATTGAATTATTTTACAAGTTGAACATACTCAAAGATTAAAACAGTTAAAGATCAATTGCATGACAATGAACACTTTAGAAAAGATTAACACTTGATTATGAAATGTAATAATTGTCTCTTTAACAACACAAGATATATACAGAGATTAAATAGTAATCACTATTACTAGACTTGAGATCTGAAGATAGCTGAGACAATAATATGTATTAACTACTTACATGAGTTGAGCACGAAGCTTCTATCTAAGAAAATGATCATCATTATATAGACATAGAAGAATCATGTCAAGTTGTTTCTGCTCTGAATGATCACTCTGATCATCTTCAAGCAAGATGAGCAAGATGAGCATTTATGCTCATCATGCTCACTGTGATCACTTCTGATTCAAGCGATCAAAGCAATCACTTCGAGACTCTGATTACTCAATGATTATCTAATCATTGCTATTACATAATTCTATGCGAAAGAGTTTTAACATTAGGTTTTCTTCTAAGATTTTCGTCTTGAAAATCACTTTTTCTTCATGTTTTCTCATTGCACAATCAAAAACTTTATCTTGCGTCGCAGAGATTTTCTTGAATGTACAAATTCTGAGCATGCTGTCATGCATTCTTGTAAACACTGCAGTTGCTTGCAAAAGAAATGTTGTGTTGACAACGAAATCAATCGTTGTATTGAGTGTGTGCATCTCGATCGTAAGTGCAATCTTACTTTCTCGATGATGAAGTGAAAAAGAATAAAGACAGAATGCAATCGCGTTCTTGATGAGCTGCTGAACACTCACAAGCAGATGCAAAAGATCTTTGCAAGAACTACTCATCTGCAAAATCAATTTGTGTTTCTGAAGAACAAGAAACAGATGATGATTGAATGAGAGTTTCAAAACATCGTTGAGCTCAAGAAGAATGAGAGAAAGACTAGTGAATCATCACTGAATGATCTTCTCTTTGACGTGTTCTTCAAGCAGATTGAGATTTCATCAGACTTTGACTGACTGAGTTTCTCAACTAAAACTGTTGCAGAAGCATCTGACAGTTCTTGAGATTTTTCTTCGATTTTCAAGTGTTTTTGATATGTTCATAATCTTTTCACTTGACTAATCAATGAGACTAATCTTTGATATTCTGTCAATTCAGTATATCTTCTACTTTGTATTCAACGTTCTGACTCTTTGAATCAATTTCTGAAGATTCTGTTTGAATTAATGTATTCAAGTCTGCAGATTTCAAAAGACAGATATGAAATACTGAATGTATTCTCATAGATGCTGACAGATTTAACTTGTAGTTAATCAATTCTTTGATCTCTAGAATTTTATAAGATTCTAGCTTTGTGTGATTCAGTTTGTTACTTGATTTTTTCATTTTGATATTTCATCTTAGAAGATATGCTTTGTTTCTCTCTTTAAAAGTAGGTTTTCTATCTCTTTTTTTATTAGCATACAGAGTCATGCGCTTGCTGAGAAACTGTATGTTCTTCTGTAATTCTTTCTGTAGCAGCTGCAATTGTTTTATCTGTAGCGTAGCTTTTTGAGCTAATTGTGCAAATTCACACGATTCTTTGAGAGTTTCTGACTTGAACTCATAGTTTGCAAAGAATGATGACATGCTGATTACTTCTGTTGTTGTGCTATTAAAAGTCAACTGTGTTACTGATAGTAACTGTACTCAATCATTCTGTCTATAGTTAATATAACATCTGAGATACTGTTTCAGTGTCTGATTCATTCTTTTCATTTGTTCATCTGTTTGCAAATGATAAGCTGTTGACAGTTTATGATGAATTTCTAACTGATTCATCAAGAATTTTCAGAATTTCGATGTGAAGAGTTTGTCTCTATTTGAAATTATCTCATCTGATAATTCATGATTTGCTACAATCATTCTCAGAAACGTGTAAGTTAAATCTTCTGCGAATGTTACTTTCTTGTATGACAAGAAGTATTCATACTTGATTAATTTGTCTGTTATAATCAAGATAGAGTCATACGTTGTTTTAATGACTTTTTTCTTCGACTTAAATAGCTTGATTATGAAGTTCAAAGCTATGCTTTTTCACGCATGATTCAATGTGCTGAGACTTTTCAAAAGTTCATAGAGTTTATGTTGATTGTATTTTGTACAAATACACACATCGCACTTTCTGATAATATCTTCTATCTGTTTTCTCATCTTCGAGAAATAGTAGATTCTAGATATTCTCTCAATGATTTTATTCAAATCTTGATGTTCATGTATCATTGACTTGTGATGATTATCTATCATCTCTTGTTTACATCTTGTTGAAACATAGATCAGATTTTGAAATGTTAGTATTTCATTGATAATCTCAAAGTTCGCGTTATTCTCAATATTCTCTATAATATCTTGCGCGACTGAGTTCTTCGCTAGCTTTAACTTTACTCGTTTCTCAAGATCTTTGTTATTGATTCGTAAAGTAGCTGCGTTTTGTCTATTATAGACAATTGAATCATCTGAGTTCTCTTGCAAGATAGTCTGATTTACCTGTGATCTATCTGTCATGTGATCTGCTTTTCTGCTCAAGACATTTGTCTTCAAGTTTTCAGATTCTTTTCAATATTGAATTTAAAAGTTGTATAATAACAACTTCTTTGATCATCTAATCTGTTTTCGATTTAGAACTTTCATGATCATAAAGTATAACAGATTTTTATGATCTGTATATACTTGAACCTGATGCTTAGATTTTTTCAAATACACTTTTCATTGTTTGAAAGAGTCAACAATAGCTAATAGCTTCTTGTCATGTATCTCATAGTTCAATTCAGCGTCTGTAAGCTTTCTACTGTGAAATGCAATGAGATGCAGATGTCTCTTGTTGTCTGATTGACTGATACATGCTTCAATAGTTTCATCTGATGCGTTCATCTTAAGCGTAATGAGTTTTTCTGATTCAAACATGATCAGTACTGACTGAGAGATGAACAATTTCTTCAGCTTCTTGAAAGCTTCTTCTGCTTTCTCAGTTCACATGAATAATATGTTCTTTCTCGTAAGATTTGTAAGTGACGAGATGATTCTGAAGTATTTCTTTATAAAGCGTCTATAAAAGTTCGCGAATTCTAGAAAGAATTGAACTTCGATCTTTGACTTTGACATCAATCAAGTCGTAACAGCTTTTATCTTCTTTGAGTTCATTCTTAGACTCTGAGACATGACTATAAATCTTAAAAACTGTATACTCTGTACATGAAATTCACTTTTTCCTGACTTGATGCGCAGATCAACTTTCTTTAAAGTCTGTAGAACTTTCTTAACATGTTGCACATGTTCTTTCTTCATCTTTGAGTATACTAATATATCGTTCAGATATACTATGACAAATTGATTCAGATAACATCATAGCACGTTATTCACAAAGATCTGAAACGTGACTGAAGCATTGATTAAGTTGAAAGACATGATCAAATACTCGTAATGTTTTAGTCGAGTGCAAAAGACTGTCTTTCACTCGTCTTCTTCTTTAATTTATATTCAATTGAATGTTTCAAGTATATTGAATTTCGTAAATCACTGTGCATTCTGCAATCTGTTCTGCAGTTTTGCTATAAGCGATAATGAATAGCTGTTTTTAATCGTGATGTTATTCAGTGCTTTGTAATCAACACATAGTTTTAAACTTTCATTCAATTTCAAAATAAACAGAATTGAGTATTCTGTTAACAACTGTGATTCTCTAATGAATTCTTTTCGCATGTTCTCTTTCAGATATTGTCGCAAAGCATTGAGCTTTTCTGTCAACAATGAGTAAATGAACTGTTTCGTGAGTTTCTTATCATCAACGAGCTTAATCTTGTGATTTCATGATTGATGTTTGAGTAGTGTCTTCTGATCACTTTCTTTCTCAAATAGAATCTTATATTTCTGATATTCTTTAGAAATAATAGCGATAGCGAGATTTTTCGAATGATCACTCTGAATCTCTCTGCTTCATAACATCTGTGCGTCATTGATTTCTCTGAACTCTTCGCGCATTTCTTCGCTCGTCATAATGAATATCTTCACATTTTGTGATGACTTCAATATCAAGTGCAATCGCGTTGCTTTTGTATCTAGAAATGCAATTGTCTTGTTGACTCAATTGATCATTAAATTGATCATACGAAGTCATGATATGTCTAGAACTATATCACTGTTTGACTGCTTTGTAACATTTAAACGTAACTTTTCTCAATGTCATTCAAGTCTCAAATGAATGAGTTGAGTTTCTTAATCTATTAGTTCATTATTGTACTTCATGAGTGTTTCATCAAAGTTTTGCAGATTGTAAGATTCTTTCTTCTTCTGCGTAGATATTTGCGCTTCTCTAGCAAATTCTGAAAATATGTAGTTTCTCGTGCAGTTGCTGTCTATGAATAATCATGCTGCGTGATCATTAACTTTGACTCAGACTCGTAACTGCAACGAGTCATTGATGAAGACAAATATGCTTTTGATTTTCAATCTTCAATTAGACTTCTTTGATGATCTGTTGATCGAAGAGTCTTCTAGTTTTTTGAACTAGAAGTTCTTTTCTTCAATACTTGTTCTATGTACTGAAATCAATCTGAGTTGATCTTCTTAAGTGAATATTTCTTCGAATCACACAGATTAAACCTTTCTTTGATGACTTTTGTCATCTGTTTAAGCTTTCTGAATATGTGATCTTCATCAAGAAGTACATATTCTTCTTGCTTGATGAACTTGACTTCTGTGAATGACTTCTTCATGACTATGTCATGATATCAAATGTCTTTGCGTGATGCAATCAGCTCATTTTGCATAGTGTCATAGATAGCTTGATGTATATCATTCTTGATCTGTTGCATTCGCTGTGAAAAATCTTTCTCTTTCTGCTTAAAGAGAGTGTACAATTCGTTGTACATGCTTATAAAGTTTGCTTGACTTGTAAGCTTTCTGAGATCTTTCTTTACTTCAAGATGATCTTCTTCTTGATTGAGAGCATCTTCTGCTGCAATAGTGAATGCTTGTAGAGTTTCGCTAAGTCGATTTTCTTCTTCGACTGCTTGATGAATAACTTCTTCAATGTCATTTGATCTATTTGAGTCATATGCTTCGCTGTCGAGAATCTCTGATTTCGCGATCATAGTGAACGAACTTTCATCACTATTCTCATCATGCACTTTCAATTGACGATGAGTTGCTGTGTAGAAATGATTCTTTCGCAAGAGTTTTGAGTATCATTCAGAATCTTTCTTATTGCTCAGATGAGTGTGACAGTTGTTTTTGTAACATGCTGTTCATGACAACGCTTGATGCTTGTCTTTCTGATCTTTTTTCGTTGCTGCAAAAGATTTGTCTTACTTATCATAAGACTTTGACTTGTTCTTGTACTTGTTCTGAGTACAATCTTTGAAGTAATGACTCAGCTTCTTGCATGTGTAACATGTCTTGCTTTGTTGAACTGTCTTATCGCGAGTGTTCATCAATATCTTTCAAGTTGCATTTAACTTCATAGATTGAGAATCATAGTATGACTGTCGTTGTTTCTTCTTGAACTTTCGATTCAATACTACTGACATAGTCAATTCTTTACCTTTTTTCAGACGTTTTTCGTACTGTCTATTATCAATGATCATCACTCTGAATATCATCTTTTGCAAGTCAGCGAGTTTATCAATTCTAGCAATTTCATTCTTGACTTTCTTTCGCAGTTTCTGATAGAACTGACTGATGAGAACTGCATCGTTTCATTTTGTATTCATTGCAATATGCTGAAAGCTGATTGAATAAGTCGTTGCGAAGATTTTCTGTTGCAGATTGTACAGCTGACGTTCTGCTGTACGTTTCTTGTCAATGTTTTCAAATACTCTTCTTAGACGTTTTTCAAACGTCTGAGAGTCACGAAATATCGTGTTGATTTCTTCTTCTCATTTTCCTGATTTCTTCTGCAGATAATTCATTAAATAGTGATGAAATCATGTGAATGCATTATCTTTTAGATAAATGAATGCAAAGAGTACTTTGTTCTTGATGAACTTGAACTGAAATGAGTGTTGTTTGATGTATAGCTTTATCTGTACTAGATATGCTTCGAGTTTATTTTGATCGCTGTGATACAAGTTCAATGTTGAGATCTTGATCTTATTTGCGCTGAAGATGCTTGCTTCTTGACTGAGCATGACTTGTTCTGACTGACTAGACATGACTGAAAGAAATGAACGTTTCTGATATCTTGTGAAAGAGTGATGCTCAAAGTGTAATGATTGTTTCTTTAACAACACAAGGTATATACAGAGATTAAACAGTAATCACTATTACTAAACTTGAGGTCTGAAGATAGCTGAGACAATAATATGTATTGACTACTTACATGAGTTGAGCATGAAGCTTCTATCTAAGAAAACAATCATTGTTATATAGACATAAAAGAATCGTGTCAAGTCATCTCTGCTTTGAATGATCACTTTGATCATTCTCGAGCAAGATGAGCAAGATGAGCATTTATGCTCATCATGCTCACTGTGATCACTTCTGATTCAAACGATCAGAGCGATCACTTCAAGACTCTGATTACTCAATGATTATCTAATCATTGCTATTACATAATTCTATGCGAAAGAGTTCTAACATGAAAGATAATGTTGAAACTCAAAGAGAAACAATGTTCAGCTGATCAGCTTTGATCTCAACAATCTACTGAGTCTCGATCTACTATAAATCATCTATTTCAACAAAATATTGAGTTGCATGCTTCTATCAAGAATCATACTTGATGAGAGATGTTTACTAAATTCATCTCATTTGAAAATGAACATCATTGATTCTATAAATTTTCGAATTTCTCTATATTCACTAATGAAGATAAATTAAGTTGAGAAGATTAAAGAAACAAGATGAACGACAAGCTGATTGTCAATGTTAATCAATTCAATAATGAGACTATCTGTATTATTTACATGATGTTTAAACTAAAAAATGACGCTGCAAAGCACATCTTCGCTTGACGTCATTTTAATTCTTTGAATTTAATCATTTTAATTTATGAGCTATTCAATCATTTGAAAGAAATATATGATGAACTGAATAAAAATCGAAAGTCTTGACGCAAATACAACGCTCTGAGACAAGCAGACAAGTTTTTCAATGTCTTCTACTTTGACTTTATGAAGTTATTCAGCTATCTTGATTATAATGATCACATTCTGATAAATGATCTTCAGAATAAAATTAACAATCATTTGCAGAACGCTTTATCAGTCTGTTCAGAGAATTTTACTTCGCTTTTTCGTCTCAAGAAGTTTCTTCAAGATGTAAATAATAAACAGTGAGTTAACTATCAGCTATGCAGCGAACGTTGCACTGTCATCGTTAAAGTCACTGTCGTATTTAACAAATGTGCTACTTCATTGTTAGTGATAACTTTGATAATTGATTATGTTAAGTCAACTATTTTTTCTATCTTTAAGTCAGCAAGATTGTTTATCATTTGTTACATCTGCAAGATTTCAAGTCACTTGTTCAAGAATTATTCTCAGAACAAGATTGATATTTTAACTTCTTAAGCTTTCATCTCTCGTCTGCATGAGATAGTCATTCTTAAGAATAAAGAGAATAAGAAAATGTTTTTCAAGAATAATGAGGCAAAAAACTAGTGACTTTCATCAAAGACGCGATGAAAGATGTGTTAATTTCTTCAACAATGAGCATGTCAGATGATTCTTTTGCTTCTGAATCTTTGACTACTGAATGTGTACTTTCTAGCAATGAAATTAGTTACTCATTGAAGTCATTGATTGACACTGAAGCTGCTGACTATTCATTCATTGATGAAGTGATTGTGCAAATTGTTTATGATCAGTTGCAAATCAAGCTTCTGACTTTGATCAAAGCAAAGTCAATACAAGAATTCAATGATTATTATGCAAAAAAACTTATTACTCATGTCATTTATTCAAATCTAACGATTCAAGATCATACAGTAAACATTGCTTTTATATTGATTACTCAATTAGAACAACATCAAATAATTCTAGAAAAAACATGAATAAACAAAACAGATTTAATCATAGATATGCAAATTGACTCTCTTCAATTTTCGAATTTCAATTCTCGCTTAACTATTCTTTTCTTAAGTGAGAGAATGACATTAAAACAGAAGAGCTTGACTTTTACTCATATACTAAAGAGATTTTTCACTTCTGTTACATCTCAATCTAGTCAGAAATCATTCTCTTTCAGTTAGTTTAATAAGAAGTCAGTTAAATAAATTGAACAGTTAAAATCGTGTGACGCGACTTTAACTAGCGTCAAAATCTCTAAACTGACTTCAGATTTAACAAACATTGAAATGATAAAGACTGCAACTTATAGAATGTTAGTCAAATGATCAAACATGAAGATCTTTGCTGTTATCATCTTGAAAATTGATTGACTCATAACTACAGTTGAAAATAAGTTCAAAGAAGTGAATCTGCATGAGTTCTTTCATGCTGAAGCTCTTGAGCAGATCAAAGTCAAGCTTTTCTTCGAATATTATGACTATCTAGATGTCTTTGATTGAGCAATGATCAATCAGCTCTCTTCTCATTGTTTCTATGATCACAAGATTAAGCTGATCAATGAAGAAATACTTTTGCAAAGCAGACTTTATCAGATGTTCAACTACAAACTTCAGAAAATAAAGAAGTATTTGATTAATCATCTGAATAAAGAATTCATTTTCTTCAGCTTTGCATCATACGTCTCACTCATCTTGTTCATTAAAAAGAAAGACGAAAGTCTGCGTTTTTGCATAAATTATAGAAAGTTCAATGCTTTGATCAAACAAAATCACTATTCTTTGTCATTGATAAACGAGACTTTCACTTATATACAAGAAAGCAAGTATCTGACTCAATTAAACATTATTGCTGCGTTCAACAAACTTTGCATGCATTTCGACAGTGAAGATTTGACTATCTTTATTATTTTCTTCGACTCATACAAATATCATGTAATGCTCTTTGATTTAATCAATGAATCTGCTTTCTATCAGCATTACATGAATGACGTGTTGTTTGAATATCTACATCAGTTTTGTCAGATTTATCTAAACAACATTATCATTTACAGCAAGATCTTGAAGAAACATAAGCAACATGTATGATTAATCTTGCATAGACTACGAGAGATTGATCTACAGATAAACATAAACAAATGCAAGTTTCATGTGCAAGAAATCATCTTTCTGAAACTATTGATATTCATCAAGAAACTAAAGATGAATTCTTGAAAGATACAGATAATCGTCGAATGATCTACTTTCATTAATCTCACTCAGATACAGTTCTTCATCAACTTCTGCAATTTTTATTGATGCTTTATTAAGAACTTTTCAAAGATTGTTTGTTTCATGATTCAACTTACTTAAAAGAAAATCATTTTTGAATGAAATGAGATCTGTCAGATGACATTCAATTATATGAAGAGATGTATGATCAAGACTTTAATACTTCATTACTTTGATCAGACTCATGAGACTATTCTTGAAATTGACACATTCAACTACGTCAATGATGAAGTTCTATCTCAATATGATGACGAAGAAATTCTACATTTAATTGCTTTCTATAGCAAGAACATGTTCTCTGCTGAATGCAACTACAAAATATATGATAAAGAACTACTGATCATCATTTGAGCATTTGAGCATTGATGATCTGAACTGAAGCTAATTGACATTTCTATCATGATGTTCATTGATCATCAAGCATTTACATCATTGATGAAAGACAAAGAGCTTAGCAAACAATAAATGCGTTGAGTACAGAAGCTCATCAACTTTAACTTCACATCGACAAATTTTCGAGTGCTAATTAGTCAATTACACGCAGTTAATCATCACGTTGACATTGTTGACATCGTTGACAGCTGATTAGATCAAAGATTCAATCAAACATCACTTAATTACGTCATTAATCTTACAGTTAAATCTAATAACTGATGAATTGCATCATTTATCGTTGCGCATAAATAATTAAATGACTAACAGTCAGATTGACAAAATCTTCGTTCTTTGCATTTTACATGCTCATCATTCTACTCATCATCGTACATGCTCATCATTCTACTCATCACTTTACATGCTCATCATTCTACTCGTCACTCTACATACTCATCATTCTACTCATCACTCTACATGCTCATCATTCTACTTATCACTCTACCTACTCGTTAGTTTACTCGTTAGTCTACTCGTTAATCTACTCATCAACTTGCTCGCTTCAAAACATGCTTCATGCAACGTGTTCAAACACACGTCATTCGCTTCATGATCTACTTCATGATCTACTTCATAGTATGCTTCATACATGCTTCATACATGCTTCATAGCACATGCTAATTAGCTCAATAGAACGCACTCTTCATGACTTGATATTAAACTTTCTATCTAATCTTCTATCAAATTTTCTATCAAATTTTCTACCAAACTTTCTACATGCTTCAAATTATAAATGCATAACATGAGTTAAACAGTGCTTCAAACAATGCTTTCTACATGACTTGAGAACAGTACTGTTACCTCTGTGATTAGTAATCTTCGCTCTCAGTCGAAGATTGACGCTAGAAAATTCAGAAAATTCAGAGTATTTACTTCTTTTCACTTCTTTCTTTCTTCATAGTTCTACTTTCTAGAACAACAACAATTGTATTTCAATAATGCTAACTAGCTTAATAGAATGCACTCTTCATGACTCAATATCAAACTTTCTATCAAATTCTCTAGAATTACTGAGCTTTCTACTTATCTTTCTATCAATCTTTCTATCAATCTTTCTACTGATCTTTCAATCAAGCTTTCTACTGATCTTTCTATTGATCTTTCTACTGATCTTTCGATCAAGCTTTCTACTGATCTTTCTATTGATCTTTCTACTGATCTTTCTATTGAGCTTTCTACTGAGCTTTCTATCAATCTTTCTACTGAGCTTTCAATCGAGCTTTCTACTGAGCTTTCTACTGAGCTTTCTACTGAGCTTTCTACTACTGAGCTTTCTACTGAGCTTTCGATCGAGCTTTCTAGTGAGCTTTCTACTGAGCTTTCAATTGAGCTTTCTACTGATCTTTCTAGTGAGCTTTTTACTGAGCTTTCAATCGAGCTTTTGATTGAGCTTTCTATCAAATGCTTTATCAAACTTTCTACATGCTTCAAATTACTTGTTGATTGAACGCATAACATGAGTTGAACAGTGCTTTCTACATGACTTCTTTCATGATTTTCTATCAAACAGTCTTCATGATTTTCTATCAAGCACTCTTCATGTTTTTCTATTGAGCACTCTTCATGTTTTTCTATCAAACAGTCTTCATGTTTCTCTATCAAGCACTCTTCATGTTTTTCTATCAAGCACTCTTCATGTTTTTCTATCAAACAGTCTTCATGTTTTTCTATTAAGCACACTTCATGTTTTTCTACTGAGCACTCTTCATGTTTTTCTATTAAACAGTCTTCATGTTTTTTTATCAAGCATTCTTCATGTTTTTCTATCAAGCACTCTTCATGTTTTTCTATCAAGCACTCTTCATGTTTTTCTATTGAGCACTCTTCATGTTTCTTTATTAAACAGTCTTCATGTTTTTCTATCAAGCACTCTTCATGATTTTCTATTGAGCACTCTTCATGATTCTCTATCAAACATCTCTCATGATTCTTTATCAAGCATTCTTCATGACTTTCTTTATGATTTTCTATCAAATATTCTACATAGTCAACAATTCATTCAAATAGATGATTAAATAGCTAGTTAAATCAGCGATGAAACTCATCTGTATATGATGCTGACTACAAATCTACTGTTTAGCTACAGTAAAGTTTAAAAATTATCAAAGATTTGAATGACATCAAGATGCTGCGTGATGATGAAGCACTGTACATTGATCACATGCAGAGTTTTCGCGATCGCGCAAACTTTGATAATCTCAATGCGTATGTTACAAGCAATCTACATGCAGATGAGAAAGTTAAATAGAATGCAGAACTACGAGGAAAATCGCTTATGAAAATTATTCGATTCAGTATTTCATCATTATGATGACAAGAACTGAGACAGAACATTCTTGCATTTGATTTGTTAAAAGCGATTAGCAGAAAGAACTTGAATCATGAACATTCTTTAAATTTATATGCTAACTATGTATAAATCTTGTTAAGACTGCATGTTTATTACTACAACATAAGCAACTCACAAGACTCATTAAGTTCAACATGAGTAAACTTGAAAGTCTTGTTAATATCATTTAACAGACATTCAGACATAAACATTTTATACATGAGTGATATGCTGATAAGAAGACTTCATTAAGAGAAGAGAGACATAAGCGAGTTAGTAAAGAATGATTGAACTACGCTGTCTGATTAAAAGTGTAGCATATGAACATCTTTGCAAAATACAATTGATCTGCATAAGAAAAATCTTTACAAATAACATAAAACAGATGAGTTGCACATTTTATCAGTGAAGCGAGCGTTTGCAAGACGTGATATACAATGACAATGACTATTGATTTTAAGAATCTCACTTCTTCACTGAGCTTTGACTTTTGAATGTCTTAATGATAAAATCAATCTTTAGTTGAAAACATTGTTTGTATAGCTTAAGAGAACAGTAATGTATATCAATGTGATTAGAGAAAAAATCAACTGTGATACACATATGTATTGCAGACAAAACATTTGCAACTCATGCTTAAGAAGTAAACTGTTGAAATCTGAATAGTGAGAGATTTTGTTCATCTTGAACTGTGAATCTGTCACAAGAAAACTCTTTGAGTAATCTCTTGAGTCTAAGGGAAAAATCAGCATAGAGATCATGCTCTATGTATGTTGCATGCAACGTATACAACATATTTTTGATAGACGTGAAGTCAATGACATCATTTAAGAATCATCTTGTGTTCAACATTGATATATCATCATCAGTGTAAAATCATTGTAAGAAATTTGAAGTAAAGATCTTCATCAAAGAGAAAGAAGAAGTAAAAAGAATCATGATGACAACAATGAAGAACATAGTGAGATGAGCGAGAGAAATTGACGTCGACAAGATGCTATTAATGTGCAAGAATATAAAGACAATGAAAAGATGATTAAGATTGTTAATATTTTAAGTCAAGATGAAGAGCAGCAAAAGAACATTGAAGAAAAACGATTTTTAAATCAAAGAGATATTGTTGAACATATGTTTGTGCAAAATCATTTTTGAAGTAGTGATACATGAAATTAAAATCAAAGAAATGTCTAAGAACATAGAGAAGAAAGAAGCGAAAGTACTCATCAAGATCAACAAAAACGTACATTCAGAAATGATGATTGAAAAGATTAAATGACTCACAAAGAAAAGTGAGCAGAAGAAATATGTCTTGCTGATGATATGCGTAGTCAGCGCTGAGATGATGAACAAGCTGATCAATGAGAAAGTATGTCATGAGATCAACATAAAGATCACACAGTTTTATGACTTAAGCTGCAGAGTGCATCAATGTTTAAAGTATCAAGAATATGATCACAAGATGTATGAATGCAAAAACAAGCAAAGATGCATCTACTGCATGCTGAATCATCACTTAAAGCACTGTTTTTATAAACAGACTTGAAACATGTGAAAATATGAAGCATGTTAAGACATACACAGAGTCTTTGACTCTCAATGTCATAAACGATAAGCTGAAAAAGAAAGAATAAAGAGAGTCACAAAGCACAGATCTTTATATCATGTCGTACGAAGACAGAAAGAACTAAAAACAGCAACATCAAAGACATTTACAGAAACATTTATCAGTCTGAAATCGCTGATGAACAATGACTTGAAGAGAAAGCAGAGACACTCAACAAATGAAAGTCATTTGCTCAATGCAGTCATTACATCAGAAAACACTATACTGAATCACTTGATCAAGAAGTCAAGATCAAATGAATTGAAATCAACATTAGTCACATCGTTGTTAATGTCATCTTTTGTTGAGAATCTTACAAGTGAAGTAAGTGCTTTGCAGACACTCAAGAGAACACTAAACAGTCTGAAATGTGAACTTTAATATTTCAGCAAAAGAAGCTTTGAATACTACAGTACAACGTTCACAAGTTCAGAAACAAGATAATGATAGTGCTACTACATGAGAAAAAAATAAAGAATTATAACATTTTGATTCTTCAAGAATTCTGACAGTTTAATGACATTTTCAGAGTATACTGTTCAGCAACTGTCAACTTCATGCTGAAGAATAATAAAGATAAAATCTGTTTCTACATAAATAAGAAAATTGACAGCAACATTTGATACTCAATATGACACTTCAAAGATGTAAACACAATTACGTTACAAACATTAATAAATGATGCACAGATGACTCAAAAAGCTATACACATTCATGAAGCATACAATTTGTCACTCAGAAATCATAAGATCATTCATGAAAAAGAAAATCTTTCAAACATCGAAAAGACGTTGCACATGTTGAAAGAAAGCATTCTTGTAGAAGACTTCAATCTGCATCACTTCACATGAGAAGAATCATTCTACTCAAGATAACATTTATTGTCAAATGAGTTAATTAAAATGATCATAAACATTGATGCATTGCTAGCATTATTTCGAAGCACAATTACGAGAAATTATCAAGAATCTCAAATGACAATAGATTTAATCTTCACGACAGATGACATTATGAATCAATTAATATGATGCAAAATCAACGAAGAAATGAAAAACTTCTCAGATCATCTGTTGATACAGACAATTATAGATCTCAGAGTCTGTAAAGAGTCAGCGCGAAAATCGCGTTGCAACTGAAAGATAATGAATAAAGAGAAGTTCATTAATATTCTGAGAGAACAAATGTTGAAATCATTGTCAAATCATGAGATGAAACATCAATGTATAAATGAGTACATCAAGCAACTGCTAGATGCACTGAAGAAGATCATCAAGATTTTAACTTTCTGAGCGAGATCACATGAAATGATCAAAGCAGAATGAACAAAGAAGTGTATGAAGATCATCAAGAGCATGCAATGAATGAGAAAAAGCTGTTGAATTGTTGATGACTGAACAAAGTACATTCAAGCATGTGATAAGAAGAGCAAGATCATCAGAAAACAGAAATGCAGTGAATATCAAGAAATCATGCAAAACGTTGAATAATTCTCAAGAAAACTGTTCAAAACTGCGAAATGAGTAAGAAATGCAGTTGCAAATACATTGACTTAAACGACAATTTCTTTTCTGATCAAGTCAGAATGCTCTGACATCATTACAACAGCACAGAATAAAGCGAAAATGATGTTTCAGACTCACTTTTCATCATCTTCAGAGATTCTCATGCTGAACACAATAAACTTTAAGTACTCATTCTCAATTGAAGATGATGCTTCGCTGATGCATCATAAAATTAAGAAAGTTATTTACAAAGCAACATCTGACAAAACATTGAGACACACGAAATATATAAATAGAATAATGCGCAGACTTGTTGATGACGTGTCAGAATAAATACACTCTCTCTTTGAAAGATGTTTACAGAAGAAAATACAATCAACTCAGTTCAAGAGTGCAATCACAATAATGATGTAAAAGTCAGATAAGAAAAACTACTTCAATGCAAAAATATATAAATCAATTGTGCTACTCAATACACTGAGCAAAATATTGAAATTCATTGTATTTGAACATTTGCAAAATATTGTAGAAGCTTATGACTCAATATTGAACATTCAGATGAGAGTTTGCAAGCACAGATCAACAAATACGACTTTGCAACTAATTACAAAAAAGATACATACTGTGTGAAGTGACATGAGAAGAAAAGTAATTTCACTGCTGAGTTTGAATGAAGAGAATGCATTTAACAATGTGATGCACAGCAAACTCTTACACAACATGAAGAAGAGAAAAGTTTCTAAACTGCTTCTTAAGTTTGTAAAGAACTTTTTGAAAAATTGATGCATCATGATCACAATTGATGATTACACGATGATGAAATACAACGTGAACATCAACATATTACAAAACTTTTTGCTATCATTGATATTATATTTGTTCTACAATGTGAACTTGTTAGAAGCATGTGATGACATCAAGCTGAAAATTAACTTTACAAACTTTGTGAATGATGTTAATATCTTGATATACAAAAAGTTTATAAAACGCAACTGCAGAGTTTTTAGCGAAATTTATGATAGATGCAAACAGTGATCAAAAATGCATGACATCAAATTCTTGATGACAAAGCATAAGTTGATTCACTTTACAAGAATTTCTAAATGATTTAATATGAAAATTGATGTAAAGCTGATAAAACATCAGATTGACTTGAAATTAAACATCAAAGTCTTGAGAGTTCAACTGAACTTCAAGCTGAAATGAGTGATTTACATGTATCATGTTGAAGCAAAACTAGTGATTAAACAAAAGATCATGCAGACAATCATCGAGTTTACTTGAAGTTTATCAATGATGACAAGTAAGCAAATATACTTCGCGATGACGCGCTCTTTGCTTAGTCACGAAGTCATCATATGATATACATCACAAAGAGTGAAAGATCATTGAAAGAGTTTGAACATCAAGTTGAAATCAGTGCAAGAAAGAGCATTATGACAGATCATTAATGTTTATCATGTGATATCAACAAAGACTCTACAGATGAAAACAAACATAATGTCAATAAATATTCACTTATGAAAGCTGATACAAAGATCAATAATAAACATGAACTTTTGAAAATCAGATGAAGTTATCAAGATGATAATACATCGAATTTGCAACGACTTGACATTCAAAAGAGATTGAAAATCAAAGCTGTGCAAGACATTTCTACAGTTGAAGCGAAAGTGAATGAAAGAAATACTTAAGTAAACAAAGATGAATCAAAGTCATTTTTACACAGTGATTCTCTGATCAGAGTCATCAAAGATAGTTATAGTTGCAAACAAGAAAATATTAATAAGATAACATAATTTCAACATGTTCACATCTGTTACGATTCTAGCTACGCATCTTCGTTGATGACTATGTTGATGACTATGTTGATGACTATTCTGAGAACTATCGTCGATCGCTCGCTGCTAGAGCATAGACTTGTTTCGAAGTCAACTCTATTCAGAGTTAGCTTATGTTCTTCTGAGTCATATAGATAGTCGACCCTTTCCTTCTAGATACTTTTCTTTCTTAGCATTTATATACTCGTTACATTACACTCATATGACTCGCTCTATGCTGATCTCTAACATTATATAAATGCTTCTTCGTTACAGGCGAAGAGAAATAATCTGCATCGACTTGCTCTGCTCGATTCACACGACTATTGACTTTGATCTAGTTGACTCGCGATCGTGCAGACACTCATTCTTCTTTCTCGTGAGCTGACTCAGCGAGAATAAACAAAAGATTCGAACTTGTGCGCTGGTCAGCGAGTATAAACAAACGATTGAAATCATTCAACTAGGTCAAAGATCAGCGAATTAATCGTTCATTCAGATTCGCAAGAAATTCTTCGAATTTGTTGAATAATCAAAGAGATCAGTCTAGAACTGCGTGAAGTCTCTATCTTGAGAAGCAAACCTCAGTGAGTCTGCTTCAACGACATTCTCAATGCAATGATCTACTCATCTTCATCATTCTACTCACTAGTGAATCGATTCTGCTACTCGTTCACGTGCAACTAGTGAGCCTGCTACAATGACATCTATTCTCAATGCAATGATCTACTCGCTCACATCGCTCTACCTACCAGTGAATCGATCTGTCGACTCGTTCACATGCAACTAGTGAGTCTGCTTCAATGACATCTATTCTCAATGCAATGATCTACTCGCTTTCATCATTCTACTCACCAGTGAATCTGGTCATACGTTCACATGCAACTAGTGAGCCTGCTACAATGACGAGCTCAAAGTCGACCTCTTCGATGAGCAAGTCAATCAGTGAGTCTGCTTCAATGACACTGTCAATGCGATGATCTATTCGCTCTCATCGTTCTACTCATCAATGAATCGATTCGTCTACTCGTTCATGTGCAACTAGTGAGTCTGCTACAATGACACTTCGTCAATGCAATGATCTACCTTCTCATCGTTCTACCTACCAGTGAATCGATTTGTCGACTCGTTCGCGTGCAACTAGTGAGTCTGCTTCAATGACACTTCTACCTTGCATAGTGAGTCTGCTACAATAGGCATTTTGATTCTACACAAGACTAAGAAAATACATTCATGCAAACATGAATCGTTGAAGAAGAGAGATAATGTTACGATTTTAGCTACGCATTTTCGTTGATGACTATGTTGATGACTATGTTGATGACTATTCTGAGAACTATCGTCGATCGCTCGTCGCTAGAGCATAGACTTGTTTCGAAGTCAACTCTATTCAGAGTTAGCTTATGTTCTTCTGAGTCATATAGATAGTCGACTCTTTTCTTCTAGATACTTTTCTTCCTTAGCATTTATATACTCGTTACATTACACTCATATGACTCGCTCTATGCTGATCTCTAACAACATCAAAGCAAAGAGTTTACTCAAATGATAGTGACAGCAGAAATGATGTTACAGTGATTGCAATGAAAATGAACTGAGAGCTAAATAAAAGACTGAAAGAATCAACTTTAGTCATCACTCATTATGAGAAGCTGAAAGAATTAGTTGCAAAGACAAAACATTTTGCAGACGTAGCAACAGCAAATCAAGAGTGTCATGAAAAGATATACAAAGTATACAATGATAGTCAAACTTCTCTGAAAACAGTGAAAGCTATGATATCAACAAAAGATCAGACACGTCTGCAATGAATTCAGATTGCACATGAGAGCATTTGATCTTAAGAAGTTACGCTGAAGCTACATTAAATGATGAGACATGCAAAAGTACTTGAAAATGAAGCAATGAACAAGATGATTGATGATGCACATAATTTGTCTTTATTGCTGACTGAACATCAATGCACTGAAGTGATGACAAAACTGATGCTCATACAGAAACAAATCAGACAAACTTGAAGAATAGTTTAAAAAGAGAGATTCAACGCAGCTCATTTTCAATATTTGATATCAGAGATGATACATCAACATCTGTGACTGCACAAGAATCATGCAAAGTTTTACAGCATGTTACTGACACAGCTACATATGAGAAAAATTGACTTCAATCAATTTCTACATGAGAGATGAGTATTCAATGTTGCTACGACAACATGCAAGTGTGATAAAGATCAAATGTCAATCAAGTACATTTTATTAATATGTTCTAAATGAAAGATAGAATGAAAGACAATGCAATGCAAAGAGAACATCATGAACTTGAGAAAGCTTCTAGAAATCATGAGTGTGATGACAACAATCATTTAAATGATACTCTTGACAAGCATATTGAATCAATTTCAGACTGTGACATCATCAAAGAATCAGATGAAAGAGAGAAAAAGTAGAAAAGAAACAAGTTCATAGAGTTTTTGCATTGAAAACAGTTACAGTATAAAGTGCAGAAAAAAGCGATAGTAGATATAAAAAAAGCGCTATGCTAGCGCAGCGTTCGCTACAATATATAAAATCTTGCATAGACTTATAATGAATTTTGAATTGAGTAAGAATCAAAAAAAAAAGATAGCTAGTTAGATAATAAATTCATTAATTTAATATCTTGCTTTTGCATGTGCTTGAGCATATAGAATTGAGCATATAAAATCAGAATAATCAGTGTCAGCAGTATTATTTTGATGATTCATGTCATTTTGATGATTCATGTCATTTTGATGATTTGTGTCATTTTGATGATTCGTGTCATTTAAGTTATTAAACATGCGTTTGCAGCTAATCACGTCAAAGTGATCTTATAAGAAGAGAAGTTGATCAAAATGATAAATCATTTAATTTATTATCTAATTACGTGATTAGACACTTGATGAAATTTATTAATGCAAGATAATGTATTGATCTGACAAGCAGAACATTAAGATCAATGCATTAACTCATTAAGTTGATGTCATGCTCAGAATTCTTAAGAATGAGCGCATTTGCTATGAAAGAATCACTATTCTGACGTTGAATTGAATGAAAATTGCTGATTTAAAAGAGAACATCAGTGAATCAATCTATAAACAGATTCTTAAGACTAATGAAATTGACGAGAATTGTATGTTACTTCGCGAAGCAATAGCAAGAAACGAGATATAATATGAAGATATCAAATTGAAGAATTGTTGAACTCAGAATGAAATCTTGTACTATGATAGTCAGCTATGAATCTCGTTCAACGAGCTTCTACAAATGAACCTGATTTATGAGATGCATAATCAACTCTCAGTAAATTATTCTGACATTCTTAGAACTGTGAAAATCATAAAACGAAACTACTATTGATTTTTCATATGAAAGACAATAAATCATTATATTTGAAACTGTTATATCTGTCAACGCTCAAAGACATCTAGAGATAAATCAAATAAACTACTACATTCTTTACTCATATTTGAACAGTAATGACAAAATATAGTCATGAACTTCATTATTGATTTATCTGATTCATATGATTACAACGTTATTCTGACTGTCATTTGCAAATTATCAAAGAAAAGACATTATATTTCTTGCATCATTGATGATGAAGATATCACAGTCGAAAGAACAGCTGAGATGTTAATTCAGTGAGTATATTGAACTCATGATTTATCAAGCTTCATTGTATTTGATTGAGATACTCAGTTCACTTTCATTCTCTGAAAGTCTCTTTGCAAATGACTGAGCATTTCTCTTTGATTGTTCATCGTCTATCACTTTCAGATCAATGATCAAAGCAAATGAGTTAATCAGAATGTTGAAAAATATCTTCGTTCTTTCTGTTCATACATGCAGAATGACTGATTCAAGTAATTGCTCATGATTGAGTTTGTCAACAATAACGTTTTGTCTTCAGTCATCTTCTTGATCTTCTTCTTCATGAATAAGAACTTTCATTCTCATATGAGCTTTGATTCTGACATCATTAAGTATGAAAGCACTTGCGAACGCTTGCAGATCATCAGAGTCAAAGATATATTCAATCACATGAACAAGACATTAATCTTCGCTCGCGAAGCTCTGATCAAAACATGAAAACAAATGATGAAACAAGTTAATAAGCATAGAAAGAAGATCAATTACAAGATTGAATCAAAGATGTTTCTGAATGAAAGAAACATCGTTACAGCGAGACTTTTCAAAAAACTAAATGACAAGATGCTTGATTCATTCAAGATCACAGACTCTGTTGACTTTTTTTATAAATTGAAACTATCAAACATTATGTGTATACATGATGTATTTCATTCAGAGCTTTTTTATTCTGTTGTTAATGATTCTCTGTCTGATCAGAAGAATGAATTCTTGAAATCAATAGTGATAAATGATGAGAACAAATGAAAGATCAACAATATATTAAACTTTCAATGATATTGAAGATGACTTCAATATTGAGTTAAATAAAAGAGCTATGACAACGATCTCAACTGATACAACGCTGACAACAATGAATTTATGAACGCTCAAGAGATAATTGATAACTTTCATATCAAATATTCAACAAAAACTCACTAAGAAAATACATTCATGTGAACATGAATTGTTGAAAAGAGAAAATAATGTTATGATCTTGATCTATTCTCGACTTTATTCTCAATTTATTCTCAATCTATTCTTGATATATTCTCAACTTTATTCTCAACTTTATTCTCAATTTATTCTCGATCTCGATTATCTCTAATTGAGTTTAGTGAGCATTTAAGCTAGAGATAATGTCATCAAGTCTTTGCATCATCTGTGTAAGACATTAATTCTTTCGAGTTTAGCACAGAGATCAGAAACACACATATAAGTTGTGAGTTCTATTCTGTAGATACTTTTCTTTCTTAGTATTTATCTATTAGTTAAATGACATTCATATGACTCACTTTATGCTGATCTTTAACAATGTTGTAGCTTATTACTCTTGTTGTCTTGACGCAACAAATTTATAATGAAAAGAATAAGTCGTAGTTAATCAAACAGTTGATCATTTAGCAGAGTTAAGACTTCAGTCATCTTTTTTGATCTCTTTTGAATCAGAACATAATCACATCTTCAAACTTTCTTCTTTCTCTGTCAGTTCAATGAGCAGTATACTCTATCACTGATAAGATTTTTTAAGTCATCAACATCTTTTTCATCTTGTTTTTAGCATTGAAGTGACTCATGAACGTTTACGTAGTATGATTTCATTCAGATCAAGTCTTTTTTCTTTTTATTTAATTCTTTATCTGATATGACTTTCTCATTGACTATGTTACAACACTTGCGCACGAAGACTGTTAATGCATCAAGAAGCTTCTTTATGTTCAGAATTTCAACTAAGATTGATGCATGACATCATAACTTTGAATTGAGTTTTGTCTCTTGTATTTGATTGCATTGTTCATGAATGAGTGCATCTTGAATTTTATAAAGACTAAAAACATGACTGAATCATGTTATTATAGCAGTCAATGCATGCTTGTTAATCTTGCTTTATTTTATATCTTTGTGAAGAAGAATATTTTTCATTGCAAGAAGATTCAGATGTTAAGTATTGTAATGCAATAACTGTTTTTGAAATGTTTCTCATTTGTTGATGCAATTGAAAAAGATCTTTATTAAATGCTTGTGTGCAATCTCACTGTGCTTTGTATTGAAATTATCAGCACTATCGTGTCTTCAAATCTGACTTGCATAATGTGTCATTGCATGTAGTTTTGAAATGTTGAAATGATCAACGTCTGTATCTGAATGCTCAGATTGCAAATGACGAAAAACATTCTTTAGCTTGTTCAATCGAAAAAGCGCATGTTCAAGATATTGAAGAATTTCTTCGTCATGCAAATGATATTGAGCAAGTATCATGAAGTCTATCACTGTTTGAGCGAAGTGAATTATTGCAGATGTTCTCATGATCAGAAGTGATGCAATGACTGATATAAACTGACATACAATCGACTTTCAATTTGCATCAATTCATTACTTAATCATACTGTACTTAACAAATCTCTTCATGTCTTTAAATGATGAAATGACGTGAAATCTTTGATTCAGCTGAGCTGTTTCTAATGCATCGTTTAGAATTAATCTGATTTCTTTTCTTCTTTGACTTGTATAAACACTTTCGTTGATGATCTGACTGAATCATAACATCAAATATAAGATAATTTTCTTAAGTAGTTGATGTAACACATTTATCATCATTGTCTCATGAATATTGATAAACATATGTGATCATGCAAAGTTTTTCACTGAATGTATTTAAGCAAAGTTATTCTCAATTATATTGTTCTTTCTTTGTTGTCTCTGTTGATTTCTAGTAAATGCATGCATTTGAATTGATCATGTCTTGTCTAAATTTTTGCGCTCATGACATGACACTTGATAAATAAAACATTGTTGATTCATCTTGATTGTTAGAGATCAATCTAGAGTGAGTCATAGAAGTGTCATTTAACTAATAGATAAATGCTAAGAAAGAAAAGTATCTACAGAAAAGAACTCAATTCTTATATGTGTGTTTCTCAACTCTGTGCTAGACTCGATTGAGTTGACGTCTTACACATATGATGCAGAAACTCAATGACATCATCTTTAAATCAGATTCTCGCTAAACTCGATTAGAATGAAACCAGGCGAAGACTAGTTGAAGAATAAGCGAAGACTAGAATCGTAACATTACTTTTCTTTCTTGACTATTCATGTTTGCATGAATGTTGTTTCTTAGTGCGCTTTTCTTGAATATTTAATATGAAAGTCATCAATCATCTCTTGAGCGTTCATAAATTCGTCATCGTCAGCGTTATATCAGTTGAGATCATTGTCATAGCTCTTTCATTTAACTCGATATTGAAGTCATTTTCGATATCGTCAAGAGTTTAATATATCGTTGATTTTTCATTCGTCTTCATCGTTTATCACTATTGACTTCGAGAATTCATTCTTCTGATCAGACAAAGAGTCATCGACTGCAGAACAAAGAAGCTCTGAATGAAATACATCATGTATACGCATGATGTCTGATAGTTTCAATTTATAGAAGAAGTTAACAGAGTCTTTGATCTTGAATGAATTGAGCATCTTGTCATTCAATTTTTTGAAGAATCTCGCTGTAACAATGTTTTGTTCATTCAGAAACATCTTTGTTTCAATCTTGTAATTGATCTTCTTTCTATGCTTGTTAACTTGATTCATTATTTGTTTTCATGTTTTGATCAGAGCTTCACACATGAAGATTAATGTTTTGTTCATTTGTTCAGATATATTCTTGACTCGATCAATCTGCAAGCGTTCGCAAGTGCTTTCATACTTGATGATGTCAGAATCGAAGCTCATATGAGAATGAAAATTCTTGTTCATGAAGAAGAGAATCAAGAAAATGACTGATGACAAGACGTTATTGTTAACAAACTTAATCATTGATAGTCACTTAAATCAGTTGTTCTGCATATATGAACAAAAGAATTGAAGATATCGCTTGACGTTCTGATTGACTCGTTTGCTTTGATCATCGATCTGAAAGTGATAGATGATGAACAATTGAAGAGAAATGCTCAGTCGTTTGCAAAGAAATTTTCAAAGAATGAAGATGAACTGAGAATCTCGATCAAATACAATGAAGCTTGATAAATCGTAAGTTTAATATACTCATTGAAGCAACATTTCAGCTGTCTTTTCGACTGTGATATCTTCATCATCAGTGATGCAAGAAATATAATGTCTTTCTTTCAACAATTTGCAGATGACAGTCAGAATAGCGTTGTAGTCATACGAATCAAATAGATCAATAATAAAGTTCATGACTATGTTCTGTCATCGCTGTTCAAATATAAATAGAAGTTGAAGCAAGTCATTTGATTTATCTCTTGATATCTTTGAACGTTGACATATGTAGCAGTTTTGAATATATTGATCTATCGTTTTTCGCATAGAAGATCAATAGTAATTTCGCTTTATGATTTTCACAGTTCTAAGAATATCAGAATGATCAACTGATGATTGATCATGCATCTCACGAATCAGATTCATTTGTAGCAGCTCGTTAAACGAAACTCATAGCTGACTATCATGATACAAGATTTCATTCTGAATTCAACAATTCTTCAATTTGATATCTTCATATTGTGTCTCATCTCTTGCTATTGCTTCGCGAAGTAGCATACAATTCTTGTCGATTTCATTAATCTCAAGAATCTGCTTATAGATTGATTCACTGATATTCTTCTTTAGATCAGCAATTTTCATTCAATTTGAAGTCAGAATAGTAGTTCTTTGATATTGAACGCGTTCATTGTCGAAATCTCTAGGCACGAAGTTAGCTTGACAAGTTAATGCATCAATCTTAATGTTTTGTTTGTCAGATTAATACATTATCTTGAAGTTAAAGTCAGCTAGCTTTTGAATTCAACGCATCTGTTGTCAACTCAGCTTCTTGTCTTTCATCAATGAGATGAGCGTTTAATGATTGATGAATATCTTGATAAAAATGTCGATCAGCTTCAGTTCAAGTCGTTAATGTTCAAAAACTTGAATGATGATCAGCAGTTTCTTATCATATATTTCGTAGTTGCATTCAGCAGAAGACATGTTCTTGCTATAGAAGACAATTGAATGTAAAACATCTTCATCATCATATTAAAACAGAACTTCATCGTTGACGTAGTCAAATGAGTCAATTTCAAGAATGAAATCATGAGTTTGATCAAAGTGACGAAGTATAAAAGTCTCAGTCATACATCTCTTCATGTAATCGAATGCAGTTTGACAGACTTTGTTTCATTCAAATATGATCTTCTTTTGAATGAGTTGAATCATTGAATGAACAATCTTCGAAAAGTTCTTGATGAAGCGTCGATAGAAATTGCAGAAGTCAATGAAGAACTGCATCTGAATGAGATTATTGAGTGTAGATTAATCAACTACTGCTTGTATCTTTCGTGAATTCATCTTAAGTCTCTCGATTGACATCAAAAGTTCTAAAAAGATGATTTTCTAAACATGAAACTTACATTTATTGATGTCTATCTGTAGATCAGCTTCTCGTAGTCTATTCAAGATCAATTGTACATGTCGCTTGTGTTTTTTCAAGATCTTGCTGTAAATGATAATGTCATTTAAATAGATCTGACAAAACTGATGAAGATATTTGAACAGCACGTCGTTCATATAGTGTTGATAAAACGTTGATTCATTGATTAATTTAAAGAACATTACATGATATTTGTATAAGTTGAAGAAGATGATAAAGATAGTCAGATTTTCGCTATCTGAATGCATTCACAGTTTATTGAACGTGATAATGATGTTCAATTAAGTCAGGTATTTGCTTTCTTGTATATGAGCAAAAGTCTTGTCTATCAAGAGCAAAAAGTAGTGATTTCGTTTGATCAAAGCATTGAGCTTTCTGTAGTTGACGCAGAAACGCAGACTTTCGTCTTTCTTTTCAGCAAACAAGATAAGCGAGACGTATGATGCAAAGCTGAAGAAAATGAATTCTTTGTTCAGATATTTAATCAGATACTTCTTTATCTTCTGAAGCTTGTGATTGAACATCTGATATAGTCTGCTTCGTGAGAACATTTTCTTGTCGATCAACTCGATCTTGTGATCATAGATACGATGAGATGATAGCTGATTAATCATTGCTCGATCGAAGACATCTAGATAGTCATGATATTCAGAGAGAAGCTTGATCTTGACTTGCTTGAGAGTCTTGACGTGTGAAAGCTCATGTAGATTCACTTCTTTGAGCTTATTCTCAGCTGTTATTATGAGTCAATCGATTTTCAAGACAATAACAGCAAAGATCTTGATATCTGATCGTTTGACTAACATTCTATATGTTGCTGTCTTTATCATTGCTATGTTCGTTGAATCTGACGTTGATTTAGAGATTTTGACGCTAGTTAAAGTCGCGTCACGCGATTTTAACTGTTCAATTAGTTTAACTGACTTCTCATTGAACTGACTGAAAGAGAGTGATTTCAGACTGAATTGAGAAATAGTGAAAGATCTCTTCAGTATATGAGTAGAAGTTAAACTCTTTTGCTTCGTGATTGTCTTGTTGCTTGTGAGTAGAACAATTGATTTCAGATTGAGAATAAAATTTGAAAATCAAAGAAAATCGATTTGCATATCAATTACTAGATTGATTTTGTTCATTCATGTTTTTTTGAGAATCATTTGATGTTGATCTAATTGAGTGATCAACATAGAAGCTGTGTCAATCATATGATCTTGAACAGTCAGATTTGAATAAATGACATGAGTAATGAGTTTTTTAGCATAATAATTGTCAAATTCTCGAATTGACTTCGCTTTGATCAAAGTCAGAGACTTGATTTGCAACTAATCACAAACAATCTGCGCGATCACTTCATCAATGAACGAATAGTCAGCAGCTTCAATGTCAATCAATGACTTCAATGAGTAATTAATTTCATTGTTAGAAAGTACACATTCAGTAGTCAAAGATTCAGAAGCAAAAGAATCATTTGACATGCTTGTTATTGAAGAAATTAACACATTTTTCATCGCGTCTTTGATGAAAGTCTCTAGTTTTTTGCCTCGCTATTCTTGAAAGACATTTTCTCATTCTCTTTATTCTTCGAAATGATGATTTCATGTAAACGAAAGATGAAAGCTTAAGAAGCAGAAATGTTGATCTTGTTTTGAGAGCAGTTCTTTAACAAGTGACTTGAAACCTTGCAAGTATAGCAGATGATAAACGATCTTGCTGACTTAGAAGTAGAGAAGATGATAGACTTAATATAATCAATTATTGAAGTCGTTACTGACAATGAAGTAGCAGTACGTTTATCAGATACAATCATGACTTTGATGATGATAGTGACAATGACAGTGTGACGTTCGCTGCGTAGCTGATAGTTGACTCGCTGTTTATTATTCACACTCTGAAGAAAGATTCTTAAGCGAATGAGCGAAGTAAAGTTCTTTGAACAGACTGATAAAGCATTCTGCAAGCGATTATTGATTTTATTCTGAAGATCATTCATCACAATGCAATTGTCATAATTGAGATAGCTGAATAACTTCATAAAATTGAAGTAGAAGACATTGAAAGACTTGTCTGCTTGTTTCAAAGCGTTGTACTCGCAACGACACTTTCGATTTCTATTCAGTTCATCGTATATTTCTTTCAGATGCTCAAATAGCTCGTTGATCGAGATGTATGAATGCAAAGCATCATGTCGACGTCAAGCGAAAATGTGCTCAGCAGCATCATTTTCTAGTCTAGATATCACATAGACAATACAGATATTCTCATTATCAAAGTGATTAACATTTGTCTGAAGCTTGTCATTCATCTTGACTCTTCAGCTATCTCATGTTGATTCATCTTCGTCAATAAATACAGATGAGTTCAAAAACTTGAAAGACTTGTGATGATCATTGTCGAATAAAGTAGATGACTTTCGTCAAGTATAGTTCTTGATAGAAGTTCAAGACTTTGTAGACTGTCAAGATTGAGACTGATTCACTGAACGCTGTCTCTTTTTTAGATTCAATACTTTCTCTTGTAGTTCAATGATAGTCTCTTCTTGAGTGTTTATTGTTGTTTAATTGATCTTCAGCTCATCAAGTCTTTTGATGTGATCGACTTGTAGATCAATTCATTGCTCGTTGAGTTTCAAAGTCATGTCTCATTGATCTCTTAGCTCAATCAGCATCTTGATGATCTCGTCTGACTGATCAACAGCTCATTGACAAAGTTGTTGATCTGTATTGATGTTTCATGAGATAGCGACATTCTGAGATTTCGCTGAAGCATCAACAGAAATAAGAAAAACTTGTCTACTAGCAATGCTTCTAAGCAGACGAGCTGTTCATGACTTGACTGATTCAGAGTCACGTGTTATTATGAGAAAGATAAGAGTAGATAAATAGATTTAATTATGATAAGATTGAGTGATTGATTTGATAAATTTAAGTAAATTTGAATGTGTATTTTGATGAAAGTAATTCAAAGAATTTCTTGCGAATTTTCTGAATGAACGAAGTAGATTATTTTATATCGTTTACACGTCAATAGCAGAGTAGTTGATTAGCATTTATCTACTGTTAGAAATCGGTCTAAAGCGAGTCATAGAAATGTCATTTAACTAATAGATAAATGCTAAGAAAGAAAAGTATCTACAAAAAAGAACTCGATTCTTATATGTATGTTTCTCAGCTCTGTGCTAGACTCGATTAAGTTGACGTCTTACACATATGATGCAGAAACTCAATGACATCATTTCTAGATCAGGTTTTTGCTAGACTCGATTAGAATGAAATCAGACGAAGACTAGTTGAAGAATAAACGAAGACTAGAATCGTAACATTGATGTCTGTGATTAATACTTGTTTCTTGTAATTCATCATGAACTCAATGATTATCAAATAACATTGTCTTATTTTATTGTTCATGCAAAGAACAGAAATGTCATTTCTGAACATAACTTTAACAACTGTTACGTGTAAGATCATGTATTAATGCATGATGATACATGTTTAATGTATGCTTGAGTATGATTGATAACATCATGTGTCAAATCTTTGACTTGATATCGTCGTTGTCATTGTCAACTATGAGAAGAAATTTCAGAAGAATTAATCTTAATTGTTTTTGAGCATGTTTTGTGCGTTGATTTAAATTCCCTATCATTAGATATATAAATCATGCAGATAAATTATCTTAATGCTCAGTTAAGATTATCTTATCAATGAAAATTAACAGTGATGTCATGATAGCATCATCAGAAAGCTTCTTCTGCGTTTTTCATCATCAATCAGCAGTATGCATCTCGTTGTAGATTTGAAAGTTATCAACATTATAATGTTAAACGAGTGCGTAGATCAGCTCATTTTAAAATGATGAGTGATTCAACAAGAATTGAAGTGTCTCAATGATGTTGTAATACAAAATGCAGTGCTGCTCTTCTTGAACTTCTTTGTAACTGAATTTGACTGTGAACATTCAAGAATATCATTCATTGTTTTCAACATCATATGAAATCTGATGTAGAAGTATCAATCACTTGTTTGCATCATGAAAGCTGATATATTGATGTAAGACTCGCAAACGCAAGTCTTGAAAGAATCAATTAACATTGTCTTTGATAATCTTCGTTTAATGAAGTTAATGAGTGAATGCGTAATTTGCTTTGCATTAAAATAAATAAGATTGATTGTTGTTTATGTTCTTGATCATTTGAGAATTCAAACTCAACAACTCTGATACTTTCTTTAACATGTTGACTGTTGTTTTGACATCACAATCAATTGTCTCAACGAAGATTTCAACTTGCAGCATTGATGATGTAAAGAGAAGTTCAGTCTGAAGTTGTATTGTTTCGATTCTTGATGATATATGTTTCATATTCTGATTCAAATCAGCGTTATTCATCTCAATGTTCATGTGCTCTCTTGCAAAATCATTTATTAACATATATTCTTGATTTTCGTCTTTAATGTTTGTTTGAATGCTTTCATTGTAAGAATCATTCAAGTTTGAATTTCATTCTGCAGTCTTATGATCGCGTTAGATGAGTTGCATCAAATCGCATGATGATGATTCTGATGATGATAATAGCTTTCGTCAAAAAATCTTTTCCAGTTGATCATGCAAGCGAACATGACAGTGATGAAGATGATGTTCAAGCTCGCTGATGTTGTTTATCTTCATCTCACATGAAGAGCATACGCGTTGCATTATTTGTAAGTCTTCGATTAGTGTTTTTATATAACTTGTATGAAGCAATGATGAATTGTAATAATTCTTTATGCTTGACTGTTTATCTGTGCATGAAATGTCAGTAACAAGATGAATCGAAAAATATTAATTGCAAAGTCAATGAATCACATTTATTCAGAAGTTATTAACTTCAATTTGAGTTTAATAATTAAGATATGTAAACTATATTTAGCTAAATCATAAAGAGAACAAAATCAATCACTTGAATAAATATCATTGCTATTCTCATGATTTAGCTATTGTTGCTCAAGATGCAATCATCTAAATCTTTTATGAAATGAGAGTAATGATTGTTAAAGTGCTATATATCTCAAGTTGAAGTAATCTTCAGAATTTACAAACTTTATTTTATCGTTGTCATTTATCTTGCTTTTATCATGACTTGATGAGCAATTTGAAAGATATATGACTATACATTTATCTTCTTCATCTTTATTTGAAACTCTCTGATAGCATGTCAATTACGCTTAAACTCATCATTGCTTCTTCTGAGCTTATTATAAGTGTGAGATTGCTTAGATTTTATAGTTGTCGCTATTTGATGTACAATGAAGACTGAGAAGATTCAAGTATTGAAGATTAAAGACTTGAACTTAGATGAAGAAATTAGTTAATTAACAAATGTAAAGATGAGTTCATTAGTCAAATAAGTGACAGTAACAAGTGAAGATAATTGTTGATGATGAAATGACATTGAAGATGATATAGTTTTGTTTCAAAGAATCTTTCATCTAATGATTCTTCATGTGATGTTAACAGTTTGTTTAAGTAATGACAAGAATTTTAACACATTTGACAACACGTCTCAATTAAACTCATTTATTGCTACTGTTAATAGTTAAATCATGAGTTTAATTACAATGTGCATATTAATGAATCAAATGTTGCTGCATACGTTGACTTTAATAAGAATGTACTTGATAATGTTGCATTATAGACAATGTCTGCAATGAACTGACTGCTTGATGAAGACTTCAATTTCATCAATGAATCTTCATTTCTTGAAAATGAATGAAGTCGTTCAATGACTAAACTGAATGAAAAGTTGTTGCAGTCAATCTCTTCATCATATTTTGCGATTGCTGTTGCTCAATATTATATTGTCTTTGATTCTATTGCTTCATGAGAATGATTTATATTTCAATGATAACAGATGCGAGTGAAGTTTTTACACTGCTTGTGATAACATCATCAACGAGTAAAAAGATCAAGTATGTATGATTCATCTTTCTGCAAATGCTTCTTATGTTTGTTCTTTAAATGCTTTGCATGAGTGATTTAACTGATCTGAATGAAAGCAATCAGTTAGCTGATACATAGAAGAAGCAATTCAAAATGATAATTAAGATTTCATTTCTTAACACTTGTATTTCTTTGTCTTTTCTTAATACTTTGAGCTTGAAAGAAGTTTCATCATTTGTGATATAATTGCTGAAATCTTTGCGAATTCATGAACTGATCAATTCAATGATGAACTCTCTCTTGTCACTATTTTGCAAATGAAACAGTATATTTTTCAAATTTCTTCAGTCGTTGCATTTCTTTAATGTCTTTGTCATCTCAATTGATTAATCGAAGCAATGAACAATAGTCTGATTGCAAAGCGAAAAATGCATGTAGTTTCAATTAATACATTAGTCGAAGATCAAACAAGATTGATCATTACATCAAAGCTCAAAGTCAAACTCACTTGCATAATTGAATACTTTTGTATCTGAGTCGTGTGAAATCTCTCTATCATCAAGTATGATTGTTCAGTTTACAATGTAAGACAAATCATATACATCTGAATCATTATCGTGAAAGTTTACAGACTTCTCAATTATGTTCTCATTTATTTCTTCATCATATATTTCAGAATCAACTTTGTTCTTTCAACTGTTATTATTGATACTCAAGATCTGCTTAAATTAATGCTGTGTATTGTGTTTGAATTGTGAAATTAAATCAGTAAATAAGATAGTATCTTTAAGAAGATACTTGATGTCTTTCAAATTAAACTGTTTGTTTCATGACTCTGTTTTATTTGTTTGCTTCAAAACATTTAATATTCTTTCTATGACTGCTTTTTTGACAGATTCAAAAGATGAATGAAGTTTAAAAGTAGTATTTCTTCATCTTTTAACATGTTGAGTAGTGAAAGCTTGTTTAGCACTAGTCGTGATGTTTTATATGCATTCAATCAACATTATCTTCATGATAGTGTAATTGTAATTGTAATTCATACATTCTTATGACATTGATTTAGACTCAACTCATGAGAAACTTTATGCTATTTATATTGAGTGAATAAAACTCTCTGAGAAAGAAAATCACTTATCATTTATATGACTGCTTCATGCAGTTGAAACAATAAGATTGACACTGTGTTATCAAGTAATGAATCTATAGCTTTTATTCAGCATGTGACGCTCAAGTAAACTCTTAATGAATGTCTGTGTTGTTCATTTATGACACATTGTCTTTGCTTTGCTCTTCATTGATGATATTCTATACAATGATGTTTTGATTCAATTCTTGATTCAAAGACAAAAGACATTTTCTTTGCACTCATGATGCTCATGATTGTAACATACATAGAGCTGTGTTCTCTTATTCAATGATTATCATTCATTGCATAAAGAAATATGTGATGAAAGAAAGATGCATATGATGAGAAGATAAAGTGTGATTGTACTGAGTAACTCTTTTCTTCTTTTGATTTGATTTATGTCACGTAGACGTTGAATGAATTGTTAGTATAAACATGCAATTGCAATCATTCAATGTTTGACTCTGATTAATGAAAGAGAATGCATTCTGATTGTTCTCTTGAACTTTCAATTTTTCATGTAGATAAATGTATGACTTGACGTCAAGTAAAGAAGATGAGTTCAAGCTTTCTCAGTATATTAGCATGATCAACGAGTCACTACTTCTTCAAGCACTGTAGTCACGACTTTCAAACTGAGAATGACTATTCTATCTGATATCTTTTCATCAATTACTTGATGATACTGTTGATGTGATGAAGATGTTTCAGTATATCAACGCAGTCAATGAATTGCAAATTCTTCGATCACTTGTAATCACGACTTTCATACTGAGAACGACTATTTCACTAAATATCTTTTCATCTTTTACTGACATCAACATGTCATTAATCTTCTTTGTAAATCAATTGTGACTGTTAGAAAAGATGTTGTTGCATAAGTGAAAACTCTGCATGATAACTTTTCTGATCATGCAATGTTCTAACATCATTCAAACTGCATTGAATTGAGATCTCTTGACTCTTCTGACTTTTATTCAAACATAGAATAGAATCAAAAGATTTGTAGTCAACATCATGTACAGATAAATCTTGTTATCAATCTTCATGATAGTGTTATTCAATGTTTATTAAGTCACAAGTAATGCAAAGAGTAATTGAGAAGAAAGTGAAATTATGCAATATGTTTGAAAAATTAAAGTGCATGAGATTCAATGAACTTGAATAATGATTCTTTGAATCTGCTTTAATTTGAGAATGTTGTTCTTTAACATCTTGACTTGAAGAAAATTTCTTAACTTTCTCTGCTGTTAAATTGACAATGACATCACATTTCAGTGACTTTATGATGATCATCATCTCATCTTTCAATCATGTAAACTATGATTTGCATCATCAAACGCTTGAATGTAATCTTCACAACAAGATGTTAAAGCTGTGCTATTCATGAAAGACTTCAAACAGAGTGCTTATTTTTGCAACTGTATTTAGAAAGTTATTAATAGTAATGTGAAAGTTATGTAATCATTAAATGAGTAAATGCAACACGTCTTGATTAAACTACATAACTGATTTGCTCATTGACAATAAATAAATTGCTGTGATTCGTGATGCTCTTATGAAAGTGCTTGCTATCACATTCTCATGAATCACAATAGTGAAAGTAACAGACAGATTCATTCAAAATCATTATGACTTGCAGTGTGATATTAATTTTGTTAACAGATGTCATGATGTTAAAAGATGATCAATTATGCTTTTTAAACAAAGAAAATTTCAATTCAATATAAATGACTGATTATCTTGACAGATTTTGATTGAATTATGAAGATATATATTGTATTTTCACTATGAATTGATTTATTCATCTCGAAGAATGTTTTCAGTATAATCATGAAAGTCAATAAATGATCATTGCAGAAAGACTCAACATGAAGAATATGCAAATCAATGAAGATGTGACTGAGATGTTTATAATGCAGCTTGTTTGCTCATGTTTCAGAGTGAAACATGATAAGTGATAAAAATGCAAACAATTTTTTTTTTTTAATTCTTACTCAATTCAACACTCATTGTGAATCTATGTGAAAGCTATATATTTGCAATCATATATTTGTGATCAATATGATCTTCGCTTGTATCTTCTTTCTTGTGATAATATTCGTATACTGTAAAATTCATCAGCTGCTTAAACTCTTGTATAAATCAAACAATTTGTGCTTTTTCTTGCAGATATCATATGATATTCTGATGAAACAATCTTTTAAAGAAATTGAAGTTTTCTCTTATAAATCATCATCATATCAGAAGTGTCTTAGAATGAGTTTCAAGAAATATGCATCTTCTTTGTAGATTGTAATCATATCAAAACTCATTCTTGATCTTTAATCATTTGTAAAGTCATTTTGCGTTTCAACTCTTATAAGACGTGAAAGTCATCATATGTTTCAACTTTCGTAAGATCTTTTGTAAAGTCATTGTATATTTCAACTTTCATGAAGCATTCTTGTAGAATCATCATGCATTGCAACTTTTGTAAAATCTATCGAAAATATGTTGCATACATTGCATGCAACATACATAAAACATGATTTCTATGCTGATTTTCTTCTTAGTGAGAAATAGTCTTTTCTCTTGCAACAGATTCACAGTTCAAGATGAGTGAAATCTCTCACTGCTCAAATTTCAACAGTTTACTTCTTAAGCATGAGTTGCAGATGTTTCATCAGCGATATGCATGTGTATTGTAGTTGATTTCTTCTTTAATCACATCAACATATGCTACTGTTCTCTTAAACTATACAGATGATGTTTTCAACTAGAGATTAACTTTATCATCAAGACATTCAAGAGTCAGAACTTAGTGAAGAAGTGAGATTCTTAAGATTAACAATCATCATCATTGTATATCACGTCTTGCAGACGCTCGCTTCGCTTGTAAAATGTACAACTCATCTGTTTCATGTTATCTGTAAAGATCTTTCTTATGCAGATTGATCATGTTTTGCAGAGATGTTCATATGCTACACTTTTAATCAAACAGCGTAATTCAATCATTCTTTACTAACTCGCTTGTATTTCTCTTCTCTTAATGAAGTCTTCTCATCAGCGTATTGCTCATGTATAGAATGTCTGTGTCTGAACGTCTGTTAAATGATATTAATGAGACTTTTGAGTTTGCTTGTATTGAACTTAATGAATCTCATGAGTTGCTTATGTCATAGTAACAGACACGCAGTCTTAACAAGATTTATACATAGTTAGCATGTAAATTTAAAGAATGTTCATGATTCAAGTTCTTTCTGCTAATCATTCTCAACAGATCAAACACAAGAGTGTTCTATCTCAGTTCTTATCATTACAATGACAAGATACTGAATTGAATGATTTTCATAAGCGATTTTTCTTGTAGTTCTGCATTCTATTTGACTTTCTCATCTGCATGCAGATTGCTTGTAGCATGCACATTGAGATTATTGAAGTCTGCGTAATCGCGAAAACTTTGCACGCGATCAACGCACAGCGCTTCATCATCATGCAATGTCTTGATATCATTCAAACTTTTGATAATCTTTAAACTTTACTGTAGTTAAACAGTAAATTTGTAATCAGCATCGCGTACAGATGAGTTTCATCGCTGATCACATAAACAATATTCATTGTATCATTTCTTTTATATCATTAACTTGAATATAGTGAAGAATACAGTGTAAATAAGCATGATTCAATAAAAGATGAATAACAGCTTTGTTGTTTTATGAATGAAAGATAATCATCATATTAAAATTGAGATCAACACTTTTATCATTTTAATTATATTTAATAAAAGAATACAATTTATCAACGAGATTTTACTCACTTTATTCAAGTGTGTGCTTTTTAAAGAAACTCAACTTTTGAAACATCATAACAGTTAATTGCTTCAATCTTTTGAATCAGAATCATTCTCATCTTAAAGACTTTTTATTTTTAATCATAATCAAATAACAATCTCAATTTGAGCTGCAATCATCAAGATCAATCTTTCAACTTTAACTTACATCAGTCAAGAATTTTACATTCTGCAACTTTATTTCACTTTCTATCTTTCATTACAATCAAATAACAATCTCAATTTAAGCTGCAACTGTCAAGATTAATCATTCACTTTAAATTTACATCAGTCTAGAATTTTACATTCTGCAACTTTATCTCACTTTCTATCTTTCATTACAATCAAATAACAATCTCAATTCAAGCTGCAACTGTTAAGATTAATCATTCAGTTTAGATTTACATCAGTATAGAATTCAACATTCTGCAATCTCATTTCATTTTATCATTGTACATTTTACAATCTTACTGCTTCTTATTGCTTCTTCACATTTAACAGCTTAACATCATCTTACATCATTACTTTATATCTTTTGACAAACATTTCATCATGATGTTCAAAGAAAAGTTCAAAGCGACATCAACAGATAAAAATGCAGTGACTGACGTCATGTATTACACATCTTAAGCAATGAAGCTTAAGAATGACAATTTCACTATTCTTATTTTAAACAATGAGAAAATGATGCAAAAAGCAAATCTAGCTGAGCATCAAAGCATCAAATCTGTCATCTTTTAAGCTAAGATTATTTTTGAAATCAATGAAGTAGTTGAATCAACAATTGATGCATTTGATTTTTTAAATGAAAATCTTTACATTACTTGCAAGATTGTGACAAAGATCTTAATGAACTGAACATTCAGCATTTGCTTCAACATTAAATTACATTAAGTCACATCATCATTATTCAAGAACTGTCTTTCTGTTCATGACATTTTATATAATTGAGTCTTTTACTTACATTCAAATTCTGACATTCACGAAGTTATCATTGCAAACTATTCAAACATGTCTTTGTTACATACTTTTTATCTTGAATTCATATTTTTCACATACAACATTAATGATTCAAAGATTAAGAATCTGCATTGAAATGAATAAATGACTTTTCTTGAATTTATCTTCAGATTGATCTCAACTCATACTCAGTTGATTCTGCTTGAGAATCATGAAGATTCATCAGTTCTTCAGAATATAAAGAATACACTCAAAAAAGTCTTCGATTTGTCAGAAGATTGCACAGTTAAGCTGAAGATCTTCATTTCAACAATTGAATGAAATACGTTTCTGAATCAGTATTGAAAATTCAACAGTAGCATCAAAATAAAGCGAGACTTTTCAGTATTCAACATGTGATTCAGTCAGTCTAAAAATCACAAGCATATCATTCAAGTAAAACAAGTGATTTCAAAGAAGAATCATTCAACTATTTATCTGTCATATTGATGCACTTATTGCAATGACAAGAAGTGCTAACTTATCAAAGATTTTTCTAAACTACAGTTGATGAAGACACAGCAAGCATTGATTGCAAAGACTCAGACATTGCTTTGCAAGTTGCATGCACTCATCACATTTGCAAGAACAAACAAGAAATATGTTAATTTGCTGCATCTTTTTGATTGTTTTGATTATCAATTTGACTTAAAGAATCACTTTGAAGTGCAGATCAATGATGACAAGTGAACTGCTATTATTCTTGTCAAATTGTTTATTTTCTTCAACACGACAGATGTGAGCATAGCTCTTCATTGCTTTCTCATTAAGATAAATTGAAGCTTAATCAAGTTGAAGTTGATGTTTGATCTTCGCGAGCGTAAGCAACAGAATGATGATAAACAAGTACTTCAGTATTGTTTTTTCAATGCATTAAATGTAATCTCAGTTCATTTAATCATGTCTGACAAGCTTGACAAAATCAAAATAGCGACAATCAGAATTCTTAATTCTGCTTATATTGATGAGAAATATTATGAATATAACGATTGCTTTCGTGATATTATACTGAGTCAGAATCTTTGTATCAAATTCACATCAATTCTCTTTGAAGACTTGAATCTTTTAACTACTTTTGCTGAGTAAAATATTGAGCTGAATAAATCTCAAATGTCAATCATGCAATATCTTCAGAATCTTTCTAACAATTTTGATTTTATCAAAAAACTTTTTGAAATTGAAAAAATATTAATGAATATCATTATCACAATGCTACTTTTAAAGCTGAGCAAGAAAGTCAAAATGCTGAGTTCATTCAACAACACAGCTGATACATTCATTCTTAAACTGAATGAACAGCTTCAATGACTGAAAAACAAAGACATCATTTTGATAAATAAGAAAATCATTCATTTTCACTTGCAGTTCATTGAACATCAAATAATCACTCAAGACAGTCGTGCATCTTACTCAGTAAACAATGATTTCATTTGATGATGATGAAATGTTTTTCACGAGTTATTTGATGTCTTTTATGATCAGCTGACACATTGAATTATCAATCAAAGCAAGAAGACTCTACATGACATTAAAAATTATTGATACAAATTGTATCAAATCAGTCTTGACACTTTGCTTCTAAAAGTCACGAATTTGAGTGATTGTTCAATGAATAAGATGCAATCTTAAAGTCAACAAAGTGAACAGAGTGACAAGCAGCATAAGACACAAGATTCTTCAATTGTACAAATCAATAATGAAGAAGTTGATATAATTGTAATTGTAATTCATACATTCTTGTGACATTGATTTAGACTCGACTCATGAGAGACTCTATGCTATTTATATCGAGTGAACAAAACTCTCTGAGAAAGAAAATCACTTGTCGTCTATACAACTGCTTTGCGCAGTCGAAACAATGAGATTGACACTGTGTTATCAAGTAATGAATCTATAGCTTCTATTCAGCGCGTGATGCTCGAGTAAACTCTTGATGAAAGTGTCTGTGCTGTTTGATTATGATGCATCGTCTTTGCTCTGCTCTTCATTGACGATATTTTATACAACGATGTTTTGATTTGATTCTCAATTCGAAGATGAAAGACGTTTTCTTTGCACTCGTAATGCTCGTGATTGTAACGTACGTAGAGCTGTGTTCTTTTACTCAATGATTATCATTCATTGAGCAGAGAAATATGTGATGAAAGAGAGATGCACACGATGAGAAGATAGAGTGTGATTGTACTGAGTAATTCTTTTCTTCTCTTGATTTGACTTATGTCACGTAGACGTTGAATGAATTGTTAGTATAGACGTGCAATCGCAATCGTTCGATGTTTGACTCTGATCAATGAAAGAGAATGCGTTCTGATCGTTCTCTTGAGCTCTCAATTTTCCACGTGAATAGATGAATGACTTGACGTCAAGTAAAGAAGGTGAGCTCAAGCTCTTTCAGTATATCAGCATGATCGACGAGTCACTACTTCTTCAAACACTGTAGTCATGTCTTTCAATACTTGAGATGACTATTCTACCTGATATCTTTTCATCAATTACTTGACAACACTGTCGATGTGATGAAGACGTTTTGATATCAACGCAGTCGACGAGTTGCAAATTCTTCAATCACTTGTAATCACAACTTGCAGACTCTTCATCTGAGTTGTCTTTTTCACTAGTAGTATCTTTTCATCTCTTACTGACATCGACATGTCATTAATCTTCTTCGTAGATCGATTGTGACTGTTAGAAAGAGTGTTGTCGCGTGGGTGAAAACTCTGCATGATGACTTTTCTGATCACGCAACGTTCTAACATCGTTTGAACTGCGTCGAATTGAGATCTCTTGACTCTTTTGACTTCTATTCAAACACAGAATAGAATCAAAAGATTCATAGTTGACATCACGTACAGATGAATCTCGTTGTCAGTCAAGTTGATATAACTTATGAAGATTTCAAGAGCAACAAGAATTCATTTAATATGAATTATAAAGATCTTAATTTTCATGTCACATGTCAATTCTTGAAGCGAGATCACGAATTCAAACATCATATGCTTCAGAGAATTATTAATGTCAAGCTTAATAGAATGAACAATGAGACTGAGCATGATGCTGTTATTAAGACTTTCTGCTCATACTTTCAAAGAATCGAGATGAGAAAAACTTTCAATATGAAAGATTAAGAATTCTTTCAGCGCATTAAGATTAAGCTAAATATAAATATTCTTGAGCATGATGTGAGCACTGTTATCTGCATGCTGATCAACTTCAACATTACTATGTTAAAAAAATTCAAAGAAGATCATACTGTTGTTTAGAAAGTTGCAAGAGTTGAGAATGCAAAGATCTTTATTACTATAATTCACAGCAATGATTCAATGCATATATTCAATGATGATGAGCAACTTCGATTGATAAAAGAAGACATCAAGAACAATTGCTTCATGCATTATATAAACAGAAGTTTATTTGAACATCTGATTATGCTTGAATACTTTCATATGCTTCTCACTGAACAGTATCATGCAATTCTGTTAGAAACTAGACTGAACTAAAGATTCTATTAATATAAAGAATTGATTATTATATTACTTGAACTAGATATAGAACAATACATCAAATAATGTACAAGATGAAAGATAAAGAGTGAAAGAAAAGAACGAAAGCTCAACTTTTATATACATGAATTAAGCAGAATCAAGACTAGACAGTAGTTTTATAACTTAAGATTGCAAAGATTCATGCACACAACTGAAATGATTAAAACAAAATTGTTGAGACTAAATTAAGATGATGATAACTAGATTAATGACTTGATTCATTGAATTGCAAAACAGATTCAATGAATTAAAATTATTTAAAACATCGACTATTTATGTTCTAAATTGAATTAATGATCTGACATCATGACAGTAACTTCTCTCTTCAAGACTGAGCTTCTGCAAGATAATGAGAAGAAACAAGATAAAATGAGAAAGAATTGAAGATGAAGACTAAAACAAAATAAGAATTAATGTGAATGCATTTTAATGTAATGAAGCATAAATGAAACTAGAATAGATTTGAATCACATCTGAGTCAAATCTGAGCAAGATGTTTAAAGAATGAGACAAGATGAAACGCATTTTAACATGATGATACACAGATGAGACTGAAATGCATCTGAGTCACATCTGAGTCAGATTTAAACAAAATGTTTGAATTAAATCTAGATAAGATTTGAGTCAGATCTGAGCAAGAGAAAGACAAAACGTAGTTTAATGTAATAATGCATAAATGAGACTGAAA
>JAABUW010000438.1_pt1 | contig 83288 bp, 7 predicted proteins | sample 5560081 | NCBI WGS metagenome assembly JAABUW01 (sample SAMN10711882, study PRJNA513363) | rock metagenome | isolation source: Antarctica rocks | place: Antarctica: Victoria Land, Knobhead sud | reverse complement strand
CGAATATATTTACTACTTTTTAAGCTTATATTAATAAATCGTTAACGGGCTTAATAGATATATTTTACGTCGTTTATCTAGATAATATCTTAATTTATTTAAATTTAAAAGAGGAGTATATTAACTACGTATAATAAATACTCGAACGCTTATAAAAATATTCCTTATTCGCGAGTCTTAAGAAATATAAGTTCTTTATTTAGTTAATTAAATTTCTAAAGTTTATTATAAATACCGAAGGTATCTCGATAAACGAATATAAGATTAATATAATTTAGTTCTAGTTAAAACTAAAGTCCTTTTATAATATATAAATATTTTTAGGCTTTATTAATTTTTATCGTCGATTTATTTATTATTATTTATAAATAATAAATTTATTAACGGGTCTATTAAAAGGTAGTTAAGATAATAAAAAATTTGGTTTATTTAAATAACCTAAAGAGGTAAAGTAAACGTTTTACCTACTTCGCGATTTATTCTCGTATATATTTATTCTAGTATACTTTAATCTAGAATTAAAAATTCGGATTAAGATAAATACTTCTAATTTTACCGTAGTTATAATTTTAATATAATTATAAGATAATAACGAATAATATCCCGTCGCTTTCTAGTCTCGTAAGATATAGGGTTTAAAAGTTCGATATAAAACTTATAATAAAGAGCTCCTCGTAATTATTACGATATTTAAATAATAACGATATTACTTTAAAGGTAGTTTATATAAAATAAAAATCTTAACCAATTATAATAACTTAAAAGATTTTATAAATATTAAATAACTAAATAATCACTAGGCGCGCTAGGTAATAAAACTCTTATTTTTTAATTTCTTAATTTTATATTATTCTAGGAAGAGTAATTTAACCGATAACCCTTTACGTCGTTTTAATTATAAAGACTAGGATAACTTTTTAAATAATATATTATTTATATTATAATAAAAATTATTAAATTTAGAAAGTATTAATTAAGGCTCTATTTTCGTTATAATATAAGATATATTTATAAATATAAAAGATCTAAAGGTAGATAATACTTCGCCGGCGTTAAATAATATATCCGTAGGCGTCGCGTAAAACCTAATATATATAAGATTTATATTATTAAAGTCTTTAAGGCTTACCGTAAAAAAGGTATATCCTTCGGTAATATATTTATTTAGGCCTAAGGAGTTAATACCTAGACGGGAAATTCTAAAGAGTTTAAGCGAGACGTTTATTTAAATCGATTACGACGTAATAAAGAAATTATTTAATTTTATCGCTAGAACTATAAACTATAAATTATTTATTCTACGTATTATTATTAAATTAATAATACTTTACGAAACGGTTTATAACGTTAAAAATTTATTAATAATTAAAATAATTCGCGCTTTATAAAAGAATAATTCCTTCTCGTAAATAAAAATCGCCGAAATTATATAGGCGGATTACTAGCGTTCCGCCGGAGTATAAATTTTAAATTTTATATTAATTCTTAGATATAATAATAAGATTTATATATTTAAAGAAGGATTAATCCGCGAAGAGTTATTAAAACGATATTATAACGATATATTAACGGGGTACTTTAATATTAAGAAGATAACGGAGTTATTTACTAGAAAATATTTCTAAAATACTCTTAAGGCTAACGTATAAGAATATATCGATATATATAATATATACTAGCGGGTTAAGATATATCGATACCGCCTTTATAACGAGATTAATTCCTTATTATATCCTACGGGGCCGTAGAAAGAAATTATAATAAATTTTATTATTAACTTACCTTTAAATAAACGATACGGGCGCGTTTATAATACGGTTTTTATAGTTATAAATAAATATATAAAGATATTACGATATATCTTAATTATTAAAATAATCGACTCTACGGGGTTAATAGAGTTAATATTCGAAAAAATTATCTTAAAGTTTAGAGTTCTTAATAGGATTATTTCTAATAAAGGTTTTATTTTTATAAATATATTTTAATTAAAAATATACTATTTAATAAAAATTAAAAGACGCTTAAATATTATATTTTATCCGTAAACGGATAATTAAATAAAACGCTAGAACTAAACCCTAGAATATTATTTAAGAACCTTTTATTTAAGCGAGTAAAATAACTAGGTAATACTTTTATTTATAGTAGAATAGGTATACTATAATACGCAGTATACGATAATAAAATAAATATTATTTATAGTTATATATAATTATAATCCTTCTCTTAAACCGCGTCTCGAGGGCGAGATATACGGGGGAGAAGTACCGTCGGTATAAAAAAGAATTAAAAAATTAAATACTTTAAGAGAGTATTTAATAAAAGTATAAATTATCGCGGTCGAAGCGTAAAAACGTAGCTAAGATAAAAGGTATAAGCCGAAATTATTTAATATAAATAACCTTATATTATTATTAATTAAAAATTTAATATAAAAATAATTAAATAAGAAGCTCTTTTATAAAGTAATTAAATTATTTAAGATTTTAAATACCGTCGGAATATAAGCGTACCGCCTAGGATTATTAACTAGTTATTATATTTATAATATTCTCTATATATCGCTTTTAAAGCCGTATTATTAATAGTAAAGTAACGTTTCGATTCTTAATATACCTTTACCGGAATTAATAAATAATATAAACGAATAAAAAATAGAAAGAGTATTAAAAAAGAAGAAGGTAAAAAACGAGGTACTTTACTTTATAAAATAATTAAGATAACTAAAAACCTTTAATAAATAAATTAATATAAATATTTTAAATAACGCGCTAGAACTACGAGAAGTATTCGAAGAGAATATAAAAATAAAAAAGATATAGAAAGTAAAGAATAAGAAAAGGAAGCGTTATTAATTATTAATTATTATTAATTATTTTTTATTAATAAACTTCGAGCGAGACGTATCTTTACGGCTAGCGGGGCGTTTACGGGTAGGCTTACGTTTATAACGGCCAGCTTTCTTAATATTAAAACTCGGTTATTTATAAATAAAACTAGGGCCGGGAAATCGAATTAAAAGATAAGGGGCAGAAATAAAATTAAGATTAAAATTATTAACTTTATTTTTAACTTCTTTTTTAGAAACCTCGCGAGAAGATATTAATTTATTTAAAATATAACGACTCGTACCCTTTATACCGGTATATTAAAGGCGAGGCTTTATAATATCTTTAATTAAAAAAGCTTTACGATTAAATATTATAACTCTTTATATACCGCTAGAGAATAAAATAAAATTAATAATATCGAGATCGTTAATAATAGGTATTTTAAATTAATCGGTAACGGGATTAAAGCCGGGAGAAGAGTTATATTCGGAGGCGTCTTATATACGACGAATATAAATATCGTTTTTATCTTTATCGTCGGTTTTATTTTCGTCCGTCGATTCGAGAAAATTATTAAATTAATATTATATAATTTTACTTTAAGGCGTACCCGTATCTTAAGTAATAATCCCTCCCTAAAAAATTATTATATACGAATTATATCTAAATTATATTAATTTACTAAAGTATAAAAGGTATTATTTATACCCTCGACGCTTATAATAAACCGAAATATTAATTATAATATATTCTTCCCTTTCTTAATATTACTACTTTTAAATTTAATCTCCCGAAGGAAAGCTACGATATCTTTTATATACCTAACGACCCGCTCGCGAAGACGTTTATTAAGGCCTCGACGTTTTAAATAATTAAGAAGAAAATTTATAAAAGTATAAAATTTAAACGGAATCTAGATATATTAATATAATTCGGTTTTAGAATATTAACGATATATAGGATTATATAAGTACTTATTCTTTATATAATAAATATACTTTATATATAATACTTTATTATATAAGATATAATTATCTAGGTTTATTCATTTAAAGTAACGGAGGTATAAAAGTATGGATAAACGCGGGGTAAAAGTAAAGCGGGCGGTTATTTTACGGGGAGCGAGGGTTAAGAATATATTAAATATCTAAATATTATTATTAATATTATATACTATAAAGATTAAACTAATATACTAAATATTAAAGTAATCTAATTATATACGTATCGCTAATAAGGTAAAGTATAAAACTAATAATTTAAAAATAAAATAAATATTACGATAATATTAATTCTTTTAAAATATAAATAAATACCCTATTTAAAAATAGAATAAATTATTTATTTACTTTAATAATTATAAATTTAAAGAAAGAATTTAAAAGAAGAAAAAAAAAAAAAGACTTATTTAAACTACGATATATTAACTCTAGTCTTACCTACGGAATATATATATAATATTTACGACCTTAAAGAAAGAGCTTAAAGATACGGCCGAGATTATTATAAATTAATAAAAGTCTAAATATAGTATAATCATCGATAATAATATATAAGAGTTTATATATATAGAAGATAATAGGATATTATAAAAAAAGAAAAGTTAGAAGGTCGGCGAAGGCTTTATACCTACGTTAAAACCGTTACCCGTATATATTTACTCCTATAACTAGAGTTCTTCCTAAATAATAAAATAAAATAATTTACTTTACCGCCGATATCGCTAAAGCCCTACTAGTAATAAAGATTTATAGTTTTCGACGGTAATTATAATATTCTTTCCCTTACTTTTCCCTTTAGGTTTAAAGGTTTTTATTAAATACTTAATATAATCTATAACTATATAACTACGCCGATTACGAACTATACGCGACGTATTATTAAATTTTAAGATATAATTTATTTCCCTCCTTTTTTCCTATTAAGTTTAGAGGTTTTTCTTAATATATTATTATTATAAAGATAAGAGATTAATAAAATTAGATAAAAGGCGTAGGCGTTACGCGTATACCTTATTTAATTTAGATTCTCTTATATTATACTCCTTCGTCGGAGTATTAAAACGTTAAATTAATATTTACTAGTTTCGAGGGCGAAACCCCTAAAAGGGGAGGTAATTATTATATTATATTAAGACTAGCTATAATGTAACTATTAAATATAGTATATAAATCCTATATAAGGAGTATACGGCGTAGTTATACTATTTATATTATAGTATTATATTATAATTTCCGGTACTCCGGAGCCCTTTTAGAAATAGGAGGTTTAAAGCCCTCACTCTAACTCTTTAGAGATTAATTCTATTATTTAAACATAGAGATTATTTTCCTACTAAGGCTTTATACTTACTTTCACATTACTATAAACACCCTAGGCACTATAACTTAATATACTCGAAGACGATACCCTTTTTAATTAAGGCTATAAATAATATAACGAGTTTACTAAATTTATAAATAAAGCGCCGATAGAAGTTAGTGAATTCTAGGAAACTTTAAATATCCTTAATATTAACTAACTATAATTAATTTAAGATAATATCGATTTTCTTTAAATTTATTTTAATCTCTTTAATAATGATAATTAATCCTAGGTACGTAATTTCTTTAATATAGAAATCGTATTTAATAATATTTATTTAGAGCCCCGCCTCGCGGAGTTTTTAAAGGATATATTTAATATAGATTTTATACTCTTCCTTAATATCGTTATAAATTAAAATATTATCGAGATATATAGTATAGGTCTTATCGAGAAATTTATAAAAAGTATCGTTAATATAATACTAGAACGAGGTAAGGTTATTATATAATTTAAATAATATAATAAAATATTCGAATAGGCCGAATTAGGTACGGAACGCGGTAAATTCTTCGTCGCCCTCTTTAACGCGGAGGCGATTAAAAATAGATATAATATCTAATTTAAAAAATACCTTAATACGATTTAATCGATTTAAGATTTTTAATATTAAAGGTAAAGAGTATTTATTCTTTATAATAATAATATTTAACCCTCGGTAATTAATATAGAAATATAGGTCTCCGCTAAATTTCTTTATAAATAGGATAAAGGATACGATATAAAACCGATTAACTCGAATAAAATCTTTATTAAAATTCTTATCTAGGTAACAACGGAGTTCTAGGATCTCGTTATAATTTATATTATATAAATTAACTAATAAAGGTTATAGCCCTTTTTTAAATTTAATAATATAATTATATAACTAATATAGGGGTAGGGTATTAGCGTCTTTTCTTAAAAAAACATTTAAGAATTTATAGTACCGCGTAGGTAAAATCGTAGTTAGGTTAATATTTTTATTATCTCGATAAATTTAAAACTCTTCTTAAATAATAACGGAGGCGAGATAAAACTCTTTATTTATTTTAAATATAACTCGGTTCTAGGCTTAATCGTAAATATTTAATTTAAGATTTTAATTAAAACGGAGTTTAGTTTTATAATATCTAGATTCTAAATAAAACTAGGTATTTAAAATCGAGATTTCTTCTAAAATACCTAGAAATCGATCGATTTCTATAAATAATAAATTAAATATAGTTTACTCGTTAGGCCTAACGAGCCGGGTAAATAATCGAGATTTTATCTCGTATATATTAAGAGTAGCTAGGTATTAAATTCGTTATATTTAATATTAGGATTTAAAACGAAGTAAGGCTAGGCTATAATATTTAATTTTAGGTATCTTTCTTTATTTAATAATAATAATAATACGATTATATTTATTATTATAACTAGTTCCTATAAGAATAAATAACTAGGACTAAGGCGGGGAAAATTTCTTTTAAATCTAAATTTATTATTAATAAATCTAGAACTAGGGTAACTCCTTTTAAATTCTAGATTATTTTATACGAGTATTAAACTAGGTTAAAGATTAAGTTCACTTCTAATAAACCTAGGATTAAATTAACTTTTCTTAAATCGAGGTTTACTTTTTATAAATTTAGGATTAAGTATATTATTAATAAACTTAGAGCTAAAGTAATTTCTTTCGAGTCGGAATTAATTATTTAATAATAATATTATCGTCTATAAATAATAACGGCTCTCTATATATTAACGACTCCTTTTAAATCGGGGTTTACTTTATATAGGTATTAGATAAAATTAAAGATTAGAATTTTTAGGTCTAAAAACTTTTTTAGGGTATAAAAAAGAGTTTATTTTCTACGAAGACTTTTATAAAACTAGAGGTATAATTTCTTAAATAAAAACGTAAAGCGAAGGTTAAGGAATTATCTAAAAAATCGGTAATAACTTTATAATAATAGAGGTATAATAGGCCGATTACGACGGGGTATTAACTAAATTTAGTAATAAAGAAAACTATTCGTTTCTAATAATTATAAATATTTAAAATCGTTTCTATAATATAAATAATACGTTTTATAACGATAAATATATTATTAAAGAGTCGGACGATATAAAGATAATAAAGAAGGCGAAGGGGTAAATATTAAATATATATAAAATTATAATTAATAAAAAAGTAGCCGGATATACTAGTATTAATTAAGGCTTTAATTTAAATTCGGGATTAACTATTCCGTAATTAATAAGAAATAACTATATATTTATTATAAAAAGTAGAGTTAGTTTTAAAAAGTTATATAGTAGTTTTAAACGAAAACTTAATTAATAACGAAGGTAAATTAAATAATATAGCCGATAAATAAGAAAGTATATATAAAGTTCTAAATACTTATAGTCCTAATACGCGATTTTATACCGGGATTATTCTTTTCCCGCGTTTAGGGTAACTCCTTTTATAACGCTCTCGTCGTTATTAATAATAATTATAATACTAGATCGGAGGTTAACTAGTTTAATTAAGTAGTATCACGGAAATAAATATATTAGAGTTAGGGGTTTAAATAGTAGTATATTATTCTATAGAGAAGTAACTATAGACTAGCTAGGATTATTAAATAATAGATAATATTAAACCCTAGCGCGTTAAACTCTTTAATATTTCTATAATAATATACTCCCTCCTTATAGTACTCGCCGCGAGTACGTTTAATCTATAATATAGTGGGTCGGTAGAATATAAATAGTAAACGAGATATTTATTTTAAACGGAGTTAACGGTCTTCGCCGTCGTCGATAAGGCCGAGTTTTATCTTTTTAATTTTATCGCCGATTTTATTCGCCCCTAATTTTTTAAGGTTCTCTACGGTTAATAGAGTAGTATTTAACTAGGGTAGTTAAAAAGGTAGTTTAACGGAGAAATTATTATTAATATCGAAAATCCTAGTTAAAGGCGGGGAGGTAGATTTCGCCTAAATTATTAATATAGCGGGGTAACCGGGTTCTATCTTATATTAAAAAACTCACTTCGACGTAGTAGGGAATTTGTTAATATCTTTTTATATTACCGCCCTACGGCCCTAGGTTTTATATATTATTATTTTTATATAGAGCCTCTCCTTTTTAAATACTTTAATTATAATATTTACTATAATATCGTCATCTTTAAATAAATCTATTATGTTTTTTAACTCGTTTACTATAGCCGTTATTTCTATTTTATAATATTAAATTATATAATCGAGGCTCTCGCCGGTTAATATTAAATATATTATCTTCTCGTTTACCGCTAGTATTATATCCTAGTATATTAGGTTAAAGGGGTGTATAGGTTTTTTCTTTATAATTTCTACGACCTCTTTCTTATTATTAAATAGCTTTTAGCGCTAGATAAAGTTTATAATTAATACGGCGGGGTCGGCGGGGTCTTTTAGTATAATAATATTTTTTATAGTAGTATTCTTTTAGGTTAATATAAATACCCTTTTCTTTTTATCTATTAAGAGGAGTTAGGGTAATAAGGTATATAATAAAGAAGTATTTTCTATTATATATTATAAAGAGGTAATTCTTAACTAGAGGGTATATCGTAAAGAGGTAGCTCCCGTTTTTAATATAATACTTTTAATTAAAGAGAGTTTATTAATAACGTTTAGGTTAACGTAAATATTTATTTTTACTTCGAAAGAGAAAATACCCCTATTTTATACTAGTTCGGGGAAGTTCCTACAAAAAACTTACTCTTTATAGTTAATAACGTAGTTATTAATTAACTAGGCGTTCCCGTAGTTTATACGACTCGGGTTATTTTTATAATGTTCTTCATTAATATTAAAGTCTAATAATTAATTTACGGACCGAAACTACTTAGAAAAACCGAGCTTTATAATTACTCCGAGTGCTACGTTATATATTTTAACTTGACGTAGAATAATAACGCCTTTTATCTCTACGTTAAAGGCGACTAAATCTATATTAAACGTATTAATATTTTAGCGTACTTTAGTTATTATTACCTTATCGGGGTTCTAGTAAAACTAGTTTTTATAACTATTATTAGTTATTACGCCGGGTTATTATTTATATTTATCCTCGTTAATATTTATAACTATTTAATCGTTAATCTTTCCGTTATTTTTATTTATTATTTTCTAGTATACCGTAAAGATCTAGATCTTTATATCTCTTACGTTAGCGAGGAATTTAAGGTCCGAGTTAATATTAATTAAGAGAGTAAAGAAGTAGCGCGGTATATAAAGGAATTTCTAGTTAAAATACTCGAAAGCCGCGTCGTAGGGGTTAGTAAAGTAGAAAGGGTAAATATAATAAAGAATTATCTTAAATTAGAGATTAAGGAATTAATAAAGTAAATAAGCGATTTAGAAAAGATATACGCCTGAAATTAAATTTTAGATTCGTTTAGTTATAATTATAACTAGCTAATTTATAATTATTTTATATTTATATAAATAACGCCTCTAGATTTATTCTAAAAAGATATTAATTTCGGTCTATAATAACGGCGCCTTAGTATTTAATATAAAGAAATTATTAATATTTATTATATAGGCTAATATTAAATAGGGAGGGTATTAATAAATAAGGTAAAAATAAATAGAAAAGGAAATAAAAGTAGAAGTAAGAATAGTACGATTTAATCTACACTAGTAGTGAATATTCTTATTCGTATTATTAACTTTATTTTTTAGTATTTTAGTATAAATTAGGGTAGATCTTTTATAGATATATTTTATAGAGGGGCGGTATTTTATTATTAAAATAGGCGGGTTTATATACTTTATATAAATTCGCCTAAGTTACTTTAACGCGGTATATACTTTATATTTTATATAATAAAGTTTATATTTAATATATTATATTATTTATATCTACTTCTAGATATCGTATATTATATTATTATAGGTTTACTCCTAGGTATAGGTACTATTAATATATTAAATATAATATACCTAGTTATTTTAATATTTAGTTTTATTTTATTAGAGTTCGTCGCTAGGCCCTAGTATTATAAGGTACTAAAGGTAGTATTCGTCGATTAACTCGCTAGAATTTTCGATATCCCCTACGGGTTATTATGAGGTAAAGTCTATACCTTAATAATCTCTTTATTTAATTAAATATTATAGTCTACTATAACGGCGTCTAGATTTTAGAATTTCTTCGACGAAGTACTTTTAATTATTTATACCGTTTTTAATAATCTCGTTAATAGGTATTAAAAGAAGAGCGATACGATTTAGGATAATATTAATATAATAGGGCTCGAGGAGGTAGATATAAAAAACTAAATAAATTTTATAAATATTAGGGAGCTTTAGGCGGTATATTTATAAATTTATATAGGAAATAATTTTAAACGGCTTTAATTTTTTATTATCGAGCTTTTTACTAGGATAATCTATTTTTAGATTTATAGTTTTAAATATAATAAGGTCGCCTACCTCGAACTCGATCCTTTTATAATTTTAGTTATAGTATTTAATTTATTTATTTTAGACTTTAGAAATTCGTATTAAAATCTTATATTATAGTACTACGATTTCTCGCGCGATTTTTTCTATATTAGTTAAGAAGTACTTCCCTATATAGGGGTATAGTTAGAATAATACTAGGTTATAACTATTATTTACTTTGAATAAGGAGTATTTAATTACCGAGTAATAAAATACGTTATATATATATTTTATTAAAGGAAGGTAATTTATTTAATCGTTTTATAAATAATTAATAAAATATCTTAGGTATTATTCTAATATCTAATTCTAATACTCTATCTATTTATCCGTTTAGGGGTAGAAGTTATTAAAGAATTTATAATCGGTCTTTAATTTAGTAGAGAGTATTCTTTAGAAATTAAAAGTAAATAATACTCTACGGTCGTTATAAATTCTCTTTAATATATTATAATAATTAATTACTATTTTAATAAAGAGGTATACGAATTATCTAAAGTCTATATCTTTAGTATATAATATATAGTAAGTTATCTTTATTAGTCTATCGACTATAATTATAATATAATCCGATTTATTATTACTTCCGTACACCGAAGACCGTAGTAAATCGGTAACGAAGTTAATAATAATATTTAACTATACTCTAGTCGGTACCGGTAACGGTAATAATTCTTTATACTCGGCGTAGTAGTTAGGCTTAATTCGGTTATATACTTTATAAATTTTAATATAATCCGTTACCTAGTTAAATAATCCGGGCTAGAAGAACTAACGAGTTATAATTATTATAATTTTATCCCTAGCGAAGTATCCCGCGATCGGGTTATTATAGAAGGTTTAGAGAACTCGAAATCGGAGGCTCTTTAGGATATATAAACGCGATTCTTTATAATAAAGAAACTCGTTTTTTTAAGAGAAATATTTATTGTCTTTAATATTATTATTCTTTAATATTTTCTTAATATCGTCGATTAAGGTATAAAATAATATCTCTTCTTCTCCTTCTATTATATATATTTATAAATTAATATAAATATTAAATACCGCCTCGCGGATTTCGTTTAAGGTTATTATAATAAGTTTAAAAAACGAGGCTATCGTATAACTCTCGCCGGGTAAATAATTTTAATAATTTAAATATTTATTAAAATCGTTTACGGGGTTCTTTTTTTTTACGCGATACTTTATTATAAAATTAAACCCCGCGAGGAATTCTACCTAGTAAATTTAATATCGTATAAATAATTTAGTTCCTAAAAAGTAACGGAGGTTATTATAATTTATAATAATCTTAACGACTTTTTAGGATCCCTCGAGGTAGTATCTTTATATATAGAATCTTTCTAAAATAACTAGGAGTTCTCCGTTATATATAGTATAATTTCTTTTTAATAGTTTTAACTTTCTAGAGTAAAAAGCGACTAGGTATTAATAAAAGTCGTTATACTTTTATAAAAAGATCGCTACGATAACGAACTTATTAGTATTAATCTTTACGCGAATTTCTTTAGAGTAGTTAAACTAAACTAGGAGTAATATACCTAGGAATATTTTCCGGAGTTCGTCGAAATTATTTTAGGCGTCTTTATTCTACTCGAAGAAAATATATTTAATAAAATCCGTTATAAAGATTACGATCTTATTACAGTTTTAAATAAAACGTTTATAGAAGTTATAAAATCCTAGGAAGAATTATACGTCTTTAATATAGCGTAGCGTAGGCTAATTTTAGATTATAGTAATTCTATTAATATTTATCGCTATATTATCTTAGGATATAATGAATCCGAGGTATTCGACGGTTATTTATCCGAATATATATTTTTCTAATTTAGCGTATAGTCTTATACTACGGAGGCGCTCGAGGACTTATTTAATATAATCTTTATACTTTATAGGGTCCTCCGAATAAACGAGGATATTATCGAGATAAACGATAATAAATTTATTTAATAAATCCGATATAATTTTATTAATATAAAATTAGAAGGTTAAGGGTAAATTCGCTATATTAAAAAATATAACCTAGTATTCAAATAATCCGTATCTAGTATAGAAAATAGTTATTTATTTATCTCCCTTCCGGATATAAAAGAGGTTATAAACGCTTTTTAAATTAATTTTCGTAAATTATTATATCTTTCCTAGGCGGTCTAGGATAAGGTTAATAAAAGGAATAAAGTATTTATCCTTAATAGTAATAACGTTAAGGCCTCGGTAGTCTATATAAAGTCGTAGTCCGCTATCTTTTTTTTTAACGAATAATATAAATACCCCGGCCGAGGATTTAGACCGTTTAATAAACCCGCTTTATAAATTCTAATCGATATAGTCTTTAAGTACTTTAAGTTTAATCTCCGTTAAATTATATTATAATTTAAAAGGGGGCGTTTTACCTAGTTTTAAATTAATTATATAATCTAACTCTTTACGGTATAAAGGTAGTATTTCTCTAGTAGTTTTACTAAAAACGTCCGCGTAATCTTTATAAATTTATAAGAGTATAACGATTATAGGGGTATTATTCTTTTTAGAGTTTAGAAAATATAATTAAATAAATTAATGATTTATTTTTATTTCGTTAGCGAAGTCTAAGGCCTAAAGTATTTTAATATTCTTAGAGATTTTTATCTTTTTTATTTTCTAGTTAATAAAAGGGTTAATTATTTATAATTATAATAGGCCTAAAATAATCCGATCTTTTATATTAATAACTTTAAAAAGGTACTTTATAAATATATTATTATTAATTTTAATACGTAAATAATAAAGGTAGTTATTTCTTTATAAATTAACTTTTATACCGTTAATACCTAATACTCGGGGGGATATATAGTTAATAAGAGATATATTAAGAGATTTAATAAAGAAACTCGATATAAAGTTTATTATACTACCGTAGTTTATTATACCTTCTAAAAGGATAGTTATATTAATATAAGGGTACTATAACTAGATATTTTTATAAAGATATTAGGTTTAATTAATACTAGCTTTAAAAAGATATAACGTCGTAAATATAACGGCGCTATTTCTTAATATAGGTTTTAAGGCTAGTAGTCGCGATATAGTCTTTATTATAACCGATTAAAGTTTTTTAGTTTAAAGAGTATAAGATATTTAAAATCTCCCTTCTAATAATTAGAATTACCGTAGTTTAGGTAGGCTCTTTTTATTAATTAAATATAACGTCGTTCGCGTTTCTTTTCGTCCGTAGTATAGGTACCGGGGTTATATATATTATTATTTATCCTATTTTAGAAAGACTTCCGGTTCTATATCGGTAAATAAAAGTTCGGGTTTATACCTAAATTAATATTTTAGTCGAACTTTACTCGTTTATAATCTAACGCGGCGCTATATTTATCTCGCGAATATTTATTAATCTTAAGGTAGTTTTCCGTTTATTACGTTAAGATTTTAAAATTTATAAATATATCTAGCTAGGCTCCGGGGTAAAGTAGGTAAATAATATTATATATTTTATAATTTAGCTTCCGGCGGAAGTTTATATAAATAATAAATTTATTTTATTCGAGGTCCGTTATTACGGATTCGAATTAATTAATAAAATTCTAGACTCGCTCGTTAGTTTTTATAATTAGGCGTTTTATAGTTAATTCAGTTTCTAGTTTTATATCTAATAATCCGTAGTTATTTATTAATTAAGTTTATAATTTTAATTAATCCTCGAAACTCTCGGTATCTCTAGCTAGGCGTAGTCTCTAGGTACGGTTTTTTAATTTATAATAAGAATATACTATAACGGTTTTCGCTTAAATAAGGGGATTATAAATATATTATAATTCGAAGAAGTCGTTAACTTCTATATATTATAGACGGATATTTACTACGTTATAATTCGTTTTATATCGGTACGGGTCGAAGGTAGAGGGTTCTTTAATTTTAACCCTTTTTTAATATTCTATATAAATATTATAAATAATAAGGGGGTCGTTCCGGTAATATAATATTAATACCGATCGTCCGAACGAGGGTATTAAAGTAGGTTATCGTAGATTTTCGGTAATTATATTACTAATTATAATAGTTTCTAGTTAATTAATTCTTTTTTAAAGAGCTACGAATTATATCGAGGTAATTAAACGTCTAGATATTAATAATAATTACGTATCGTTATTTAATAATACGGTACTACGGTATTTTATTAAAGAGGACGATATTTCGGCTAAACTACTTAAGGCCGATAATTATCTTATTTAAAATAAAATAATATATTACGGAAATAAATATATTAGGGTTAAGGGTTTAAATAGTAGTATATTATTCTATAAAGAGGTAATTATGGACTAGTTAGGATTATTAGATAATAGGTAATATTAAGCCCCGACGCGCTAAACCCTCTAATACTCCTATAATAAATAGGCTTTTATATTATATCTAGGCGATTTATAATAAAAGTAAAACCTCTATTTCTTATAGATAATTTTAATAACCGGGGTTCTCGTTAATTTACCTTTAATAATAATTTAAATAGAATCGAGGTTTATTAACTCCTTAAATAAAAGGGTTAGAGTTACGATAACGGGGATAAAAATACTCGTTATAATAAAGTAGGCTATATATTAAGGCTCTCCGTTCAATACCTAAATATAACGTCGATAGGACCTAGATTAGTACTCGTAGAAAGGAGTATTAAGGATTAAAGAATAATAGGCTTCGTATTAATATAAAATAAAATTAAATAAATTTAATAAACTTGATTAATAATTTAATAAACGTCTATATTTAGAATCTATAATTAAAAGTCTTAAGGGAAGTTAAGTACGAAGCTTTTATTTATTAAGAAAATACGTAGTTTATATAGAAGAAAGAAACTGCGCTATTTATTTATTTATTTACTTATTTTAATATCGAGTAAATAAACGGTTAAGCGCTTACCTACTTATTAATTTATATATTACGTCGAGTAGTAAGTAGTCCCTTAGCGTACTAAGTATACTAAATTTATTAAAATTCTTAGCGAATTTTAATTATAATATTACCCCTCCCTTTTAATTTTCTTTATCTTTAAAGATAATCCTATATCTTCTCGTTAAATAAAATAACGTAATAAACTATAGGAATAAATCGTTTCTAAAGGTCTTATAGTTATAGTTATATATATATATTATATTATACGTTAAACCGAATACCGATTATCCTCGTTATCGTCGAAGTACGGGGAGTATATTAAAACCGGGAAAAAATATAAACCCTCCGAGTTTATTATTAATTTCTTAGGAATTAATAAAACTTTAAAGCGCTTAAAACGTAAAGAAGAAGAGACTAAGATTATATAAAAAACGGCGAACGAAGTCGTTAATTAAAAGAATACGAAGTTAAAGAGGTTTCGTTAATAAAAGAAATTCCTAAAGGAGTATAAATAGAAGATATTCGATAAAGGTTTTACGGATATAAAGGAGTTAGAGTATCTAAAAGAATTTAAGAAGTTTAATAAAATAAAATATATAATAGCCTTAATTCCGTATTTTAACGACTTTATATCTTTAAAATCCCTTTTATTAAAGACCCTCGACTAATTTTTTTATATCGTTATTCCCGGAACTTCTTTAAAAGTTCCCGATAATTAATTAGGTTCGTTAATAACTCCTAAATATTTTCCGACTCGTTATAATTCTTTTATTTAACGAGGTAGTCTTAATTTTTTTAGCCTAGAATCTCTTTTACCTCGAACTCCGTTTCTTCTTTAATCTAGAAATAAAAAATATTTTATAAAAGTATTTTAAAATTTACTAGCTTTAATCGAGAGATATAGAATATTAAATATACTTTAACGTCGGCTAGAAGATTTAATTTATAATTAACTAGTCCTTTATTCTTCTTAATCGAAAATAGTCCGACTTTAATATAATCTAGTTTCTTACTCGGTTTCTTACTCGTTATATTTTTTATTAAGAAGTATATTTTATCCCCCTCCTTTAATTAAGGATACTCTTTTTAATATTAATTTACCGTTAATCTAGTCCGAGTATTCGTTAATTTAATCTAGGTTTATATATCTTTATATAATACTTTTATATTAATTATATAGACTAGCGCCCTATAAGCGTTAGGTCCCTATTTTAGGTTTAGAAATATATTAATATATCTATTATAGTTTACGAAGAATAATATAAATTTCGTTATATTAAACTACGCGTTATTAAACGCTAGTTAAATTATAGGTAGAAGTCTTACTTAATTATTCTATTTCTTATTTACGTAATATCGTAAATACGTTTTCATCGTTTAATTTATCCGCTTTATCTACCTATCCGTCTATAAATAGTATATAGTTAATATTCGTAATTTAGTTCCGATAATATTAATTAATATCTTCTAATAGTTAGAGATAAACTATTTATTTTAATTAAAAGTAATCGACCTAGGTATCCCGTAATCCTTAATAAGTCGATCTAATAGTACGAAGGCGATTTATTCGGCCTTATAAGTTTCTTTAATCCGTATTATTATTACGTATTTACTAAATTTATTATAGATTACTATTACGGAGTTAAAGACCTTAGATATAATCGGGTCCTTTAATTTTAGTAATTTAATAATAAAATCCATTATAATATCGTCCTAAAGTATTTTTAATATTAGGGCGAATTAAATTTAACTATATCTAGTATACCTTATAGATTTATTCTACTAGTATTCGATATATTCTTTAATATACTTCTCGATATACGACTTTAGTCCTAGCGCGTTATATTCTTTATAGATAAATTCTATAGTTTTAATAACTCTAGAGTATCTTTAAAATAAATTATTATAATAATCGTAGATAATTTCTCTAAGATATCCTTTCGGAAGATAAATCTTTTTATTATATTCTAATAATTTAGTTTATAATTATTAACTTTTTAATATAATAGTTAAAATATTATTTTTATATCCCTTTTAGATACTATTAATAATTCCGGGAATAAAGATATATAACGTCGCTACTAGTTATCGTATTAAGATTAGCGATTTATTTTATTATTATATAAGGACTAGTTATATTATTATATTCTTATCCTTTATATAGTCTTCTCGTTTATTAAATATATCGGCGCGACCGTTATTCTTTCCTAGGGTATAGAAGATCTTAAATTTATATTATCCTAGTACGCTGCGGAACAGGGAAGGGAATTTTGACTTTTTCGAAAATCGAGGAAGGGAATTCAAAAAATTAGGATAAATATTAATATAAAAAAAATTCCCTTCCCTAAAGAAGGGAAGAGAATAGAGTTAAAAAGACCGATTCCCTTCCCTATTCCGCAGCGTATATCCTAGTAGTTCCGACTATCTAATTTATCTTCGGTTTAACTACTTCGTTATTATAAAGTTAAGAAGATTTTTATAGTTTATAAAGATAGTAAGGTTTAAATAATTTTCTATATATACCTACTATTATTCTAGTACGGATATTACTACTAGTAATTCCTTATTATAGATATTATAGTTTTATTCCGTTAATAATATTTTACTAGAATAATATATAATAGGGTATTATTTATCGTCTCTTTATTAGAGTATATAAGCGCCTATTATTAAATCCGAAGCGTCGGTTTCGATTCGAGCTAGTTCGTTACTCTAAAAAAAATATAGTATCGGCGGTTTTTTATAGGCCTCTTTAAATACTTTAAAAGATTATTATTATTCTTTTCTTTATTATATCGGCAAGTCCGGAAACCCCGATTTTTACGCATTTTGCACCGAAATTATATAAAATACTAGAAATGCGTATCTGCTCATGTCCCGTATTCTAAGTATATTATATAACTAAAATATAGTTATATAGCTGATTTTAGTATATTTAGTACCCAAAATATACTTATATAACTAATTCTAGTATAATTAATACTCAACGGGTAAATAATAATAAATAGATAATCCTTAATATTATTCTATAATACTTTAAATATACCATTTATACTTTAGGTAATAATAGTATTATTATTATAATTATTACCGTTAGCGCCTTTAATATCGTTATCGTATTTAGATCTTTATATATATATTAATTAATTAATATATATTCTACTTTATCTACTCGTTATATTATAGAGGATTACAGATATCCTAAAATCCGTTTATTAGGAAACCGCTATTATTTATTCTCGTAAACTAACTTATACCTAGATCTAGTCTAGATCTAGTCTAAATATAAATTAAATCTAGGCTAGATCTAGGCCGTTATTATTTTTAGTTATAAGAATAGTCTACTATATATATAATCTATCTTTTATTTATCGTCCAGGTTATTAGCCTAGGTAGTTTATATTAAAATAATATACCTCTCCTTCTTTATAGTCTCGAGTACTACGTTCTATATACGCGTATCGTCTATTATATGATTTTAACCCCGTTCTTTCTATTATATCGTTTTCTCTTCCTTTTTTTTAAGCTTTAACCTTTTTCGGAAGCCTTCGTATATAGTAGAGAGCTTAAACGTATATAATATAGGCTCGGTAGGATCCTTATTAATATTAAAGGAACTAATTTATTCGTTAGGCTTAATATCTTTAAGTTTTTACGCGATAAAGGCCGGTAGTTATTATTTAGTATATAGTATTAATATATATCTATAATAAGTATAATATTATAATACTATACTATTTCGCGATTTATAAGACTCTCTACGCTACGTATATTACTACCCCGGTTTTCTACCGATTTATTAAACGAAGTTACTCGAGTATCCGCCTAGATAATTATATTAATATTCGAGGATTAATAATAAATTATATAAAGGCTCTACCTCCTTTTATACCTCGTTAAATATTATTTAATAAATTAGAGTTCTTATTAATACCTCGTCCGCTAGTTTAGCTTTATTAGAATAAGAGAAATATTTACCCTTATAAAGATAAATAACTCGTTTTTCCGAGATTTATTAGTACTCCTTTCTTTCGTACTATCTCTTTCTATAGTATTTATCTCGTCCTCTCGTATATTATATTATCGAGGAGCCGGCGAATCTATAGTAGTCTTATTAATAATTAGGAGATAATTAGATATAGTATAGAAGCCTTTATAACTAATTAAATTATCGATTCTATCTTTTTATCTATAAACGAAATCGTTTATATTATTTACCGGTATCTCTTCTCTTCTTATTTCTTGGTTAATCCTACCCGATAGGGCCTCTACTATTATATCTTATTATATAAATATTTATTCCTCTTATATCTCCCCTATTTAAATCTATAACTCTATATTACTTTATATTAATATTAAAAGATATAAAGAAAAGAGTCGAGTCTAATTTACTTTTAATATATTCGCCTTCGAATTTAATCCGTATCTACTTCCCTATTTTATATTCTTTAATAGTATAATGAATTATAACGTAGATTATAATTATTATAATTCCCGTTAAGGGCCTAAATATATATTTAGTATTATTACGAGTTCCTAGTTAACCTAGGTCCGATTAAAAGAATAATAAAATTATAGCTTTTACTACTAGATCTCTAAAAAAGCGGTAAAGTAGTTTAAGTTTATCGATAATTAATATTAAATCTTAATAAGGAAATATTAAGATTTATATCGTTATTATAATTATATATCTATCTTTTATTCTTTATTTTAATAGTAATTATCTCTTTAATACTTCGTCCTATTATAAAAAAGGTATAGTATACCGCTACGATCTATCGAACCCTTATTATTATTAGGGCGTAGTAATTACCGATATAATCGAGTAATTAATTTCGATTAATATATCTTTAGTTTAAACCCGGTAGATTAATACCTCTCAGGCCTCCGTTAGATTTAGAGTTTTCTTTACTACCCTATTCTTTAGCCCGAGGGCTTTATTATATTTATTAATAATATTCCGTTAAAGTTTCTAGATTAAAGCGCTAACTTCGCTTTTTTTATTAAAGTTTATTTATAGGTTATATCCCGAGTCCTTATATCTCGTAACGAGGGTTATTAATATTACTTATTTTATATACTAGAGAACGGCCTCGTGGCCTTAAATATATAACGCCGATTTAATACGACGTCCTACGCCCGCCTATAATAGTAACGACTCGTTTCTTAATTATAACACGTCGTAATTACGGTAGCGTTTCGTTAAAGATTTATATAATACGTTACTAGAAGACCTCGTATCTCCTAGTCTATATATATAAGAGTTAGGGTAGGACGAGGACAAGGATATATAACGACCGATAAATAATAAGAACTATAGAAAGATTAGTTATATTATTAACTCCTATATGAAATATATATATATATATATGGCGTGGCCCTGCCTAATCCGTTTAACCGAGATATATCGTCCGTTTTCCGTCGCTTCGGGGCAGGAAGCCTAATACTATCGTCGTCGGCCTCGATATCGACCTCCTTACCTCCGTATATACTTTCTTCGTCTTTATTAATAATTAATATCAGCTAATATATACTAGAAGGATTTATAATTAACGCGTTCTTAATATATACTATTACTCGTATATCGGAATAGGTAAATTATTTATAACCGAGATTTATTTTAAGAGTATTAATATAATCTATTATTAAAGTTAGCCTTTAGTTTTATCGAGGGAGTTATTATTATAAATTCTTTAATTAGTTAAGGCCGTATTACGATACGTAGGAGGTATAGTTTAGTTTAATTTTATTATTTAATATATTATTACGTCGTATATATATAGACTTAGATATTATTTGGTAATATAGAGTATACTAACTAATCGAGATATAGAATAAGTTTATTTTAATATATAGGAAAGAGGGTAGAACTATATATACGATAATAATAAATAAATACGCGTCGGATTAGCCCTAGCCTAGATCTAGGTTAGATTTAGACTAGATCTAGCCTAGATCTAGGCTAAGGCTAATCCGAATACCGAATTCGGGTTATATAATACTATAAATTATAAGAGTATAAAGGCGTTATAAATACGATTAAAAGCGACGGCCGTCTATTAAAACGAGTTTAATAAAAAGTAGACCGAGATAAATCTTATAAAAGATAGGTTATAATATCTTTATTTATAAACTAAATACTCTTATTTCTACTAGCGAAATATATACCGAAGGAGTATTAGATAATAAGGGTTAATTTAGGAGTCTACTCCTTTTCTTATTTAATTCTATAAGAGTAGTATCTCAAGAATTTTTATTTAATAAATCTCCTACCTAGTTTAGACCCTTTAATTCTCTTCCTATTAATTACTATCGATCGAGTTCATACCCTAATTATAATCTATCTTTATATTATACCCGTTGCTCTCGTTATTATTATTGGCCGCTATACGGTTATAATACTACTATTAAGTAAGAGCCCGGGGTATACGTATTATTAAGCGGTATAATAAGTATATTATCGCGGACGGTGATTTTTTATAGATATATAGTTATTATATCTACTCTGTAAATTAATCTACTACCCTAGTACCTTTCGTTATAAAGTTAGGATTATAAATAGTATTATATTAATCCTAGTCGATAAAATTATTTATATAATAGTATCCTTTTCGTTTAATAGGTATTATATACGTACTCTGGATAATATCCTATATTTCGAAGAAGCGATAGTTATATAGTTCTCGAGGTCTTTTCGTTCTACTGGCTAGAATATACTCTACTTCGAATATCCTATATATATCGTCGACTCTCCCGTTATTCTTTAGTCGATATAAAGTAATTAACGCGCTAGTATATACCCTATATTTACCCTTATCGTTTAGTCGTTTATAGTTATAAATATTAATAATTAACTTAAGCCGGCCGATTATTATATAAAGGGCCTCCTACTCGGTCTCGCCTTAATTTTATAAGCGAGTCGCTTCGTTATTAATCTAGACGTAATTATTACGAGGTTTACCGGTAGAATGAAAATTAGAGGTATAGTAGACTAATCTCTTTATAAACCGCCTTAAATTCCGGCTCTCCTTACTATTACGAACCTAATATATTAATAATCGATATATAAAAATATATATATCTCCCGCTTAATTAAGATCCGTTTCCCGTCTCCGTTAATCTTTAATAATAGAGCCCGGATTTTTATTTTATTTCTTACGGCTCTCCCGTACGAATACCGCTATAACGTCGATAAGATCTTTAGTATTAAAGTAAAAAGCCCTCGCTACCGTAATTATTAGGCGATAATAATTAATATCTAGTACCTATATACCGTAGTATAACGGCGTGTCCTTATTAGGAATAGGTATATACTTATTTAAATCTAATTTCTCTCGATACGGCCGGGTATTCTACTATTTTATTTTATTATTAAGAATAACGGTAGGTTTAGCGGAAAGTATTACTATAACTTCCTATATAACCCTTATATTATAGTATATAATATTATACCGCAGTAATTATATCTCGAATTTATTAGTTTTATTTATCCGTAAAAAGGGTTCTTTAAGGAGAAATTTATAAACCGCCTTTTTATAATAAATATCGAAGTTCTAGGTACTTTTATATCTTCGAATATATTTAGCGTAATATATTATCGCGTATAGTTTTAGTATATTAAAATACCGATCGGTAAAGTCTTTTAAATCTAGGTCCGAATTATTACTCGGCCGGTATTTACGGAAGACTATTTTTAATTTATAAATATAATAGAGCGCGTACTATATATATTATAAAGTATCGCCGTTATAAGACGTATATTAGGTAAATATAATAAAGTTAAATATAGCCCGTACGTAATATAGGGTAGCCGGTACGCGCTAAATAAATAAAGAGGTAACGACGGTTATTAATTATTATAATATCGCTTTTTATTCGTTATTACTCTATTACTTTACCTTATTAAAGTTTTTAAATAATTTTAACCCTATGAAACCTAGTACCTAACGAAAATAATAATTTAATTTAATTTTTATTATTAATTACTTTAAAGATTTCTTCGGCCTAGTTACCCTTTTCTTTATCTATTTAGTAGTTATAGGAACTACGTAGTCTTTAATTAAATCCCGAATCTAATTAATTAATCTTATAATAATTCCTTTTAAAAACTAGTATAATATATTAATAGTAAAGATAGTATAGATATTAACTAGATAATAACGCTAGGCGAAATTTTTAACGTCGTAGATAATTATTAAATCTTTAGCGAGGTCGGGATCTCTCCTCTATACTTTTATTCTTCGATATATATATTCGTAGGTCCGCGGCTCCTACGTCTTAATTAACTCCCCTCGTTTATTAAACGGGACTAAATATATTAAATACTAACGATTTTATTTTACCCCTATTATTAAGATTTATTCTAGGTAATCGGTTATAAGCGATATAATTATTAGATAGTATCTTCGGGGTTGATTATCCGCGTATATAATATTAATCCTTTATATTACTAGGTCTTTAATTACTTTAATTACTTTAATATATTATTTAAATAAATAATAACGGTTATATATATACTAGAGTATACGCCTTAGCGCGAGATAATAGATATTTAATTATATATAATTACCGAATTTCTTTCCGTTCTTAATACGAGGGATTAAATTTAGGAGAATTAAACTAGGTCGCTTTTAAACTTTACGCGTCGTATAATCGAGGTTCCCGATAGTTATATATACTAACTAAAGGGAAAGATCGTTATAATATTAAATTATTATTATCTCGTCGGATAATAATATAAAAGGGATAATAGTACCTTTAATAGGGATTTATAGTTATATTTCCTACTACTAGATCTTAATATATATTTTATTAACTACCCTATTATTACTGTCGTTCGTAATCTTTATAGGTATATATACTAGATTATTTTTAAACGATTTATAGCCGAGGAAAAAGCGGATAACCTTAATAATATTACGGTAATATAATTTAAAATATAAATTATTAAAATGGTTAATCTCGTTAGGTACGCGGAGATTATCGATTATCTAGCTATTATTATATATACTTTATTAAATATTATATTCTACTAGTTACCGATATTATTTTATATTACGGAAAATTACCTCCTCCTTTTAATTTACCTTAATTTCTATAGATTTAAGGTATACGTTAATACTCGTTTTAATTATATAGTATTCGGAAAATAAGTAGGTAATGGTCTAATTAACTTTATTACCGAATAAGTAGTATATATCTTTTACTATTATTAACTATAAAGTATTTCGTCGATATTTTTAATATTACGCGCGATCTGGTTTTATATATATTATTATTATAAAGCCGGCGTCTCGCCCTATAAAATCGGTAAAAGATTTTATATAAAGGGAATTAAATATAGATAAAAGACTTCTAGAGGAGATAAACGGTATAATCGCGGAGGAAGATATTATAACCGGTTTTAATATATTTATCGAAGTAAATAAAGGCCTAGATAAATTATTAATATACTCGTATAAATATCGGTAAATCTTAAAAGTAAATATTAGTATACTTTAAACGTTATTAGCCCTGTTAGAAAGCCGTTTACGGGTTTACGCTAAAACTCTATATTAAATACCGACCCGAGGTTTAATAGGATTAATAAGTCGGGGGTCCGGGTAAGGTCCTATTAATAAATAATATTTATTATTAATAGGTTTAGTAACTCCAGTTTATCGTATATATATATTAATAACTTTTATAATATAAGTTTATTATTCTTTATAAACTTTATTAATTATTTAAATTATTAATCGTTACGTCCTTAAATATTTTATAAGTATTTAATATTATTTAGGTTTTATAACTCTCTTAGGTCTTTCCTAACCTTAAATTTATCCGATTCGGACGACTTTAATAGTTTATTTATATATATAGTATCGTCCGAGTCGGATAATTTTAGAGTATAAGAGGATTCTTATAACCCGGCGGATTCTTAATAAATATATATACTCGCGCTTATATAAATAAATGGCTTAGATCTCTTCTTTAAATATTATTATATAGTAGATATAAATCTATTTACTATTATCCGTATTAACTATTTAGTCGTTATTTAGGATCCTCCCTATATATAGTACTAACGGATAAATATATTATTTACTCGTCTTTTAACTACCTTTATTTTATCTTTTTATATTTCGCTTTATCGTTTATAATTTTATTTTTTTTATTTTATAATTATTCCTTATCTTATAACCTCGCGATAAAGTAGATCTAGTCTAGGAGGGTATAAAAACTCTATAATTATTATATCTTAATCTCGAAATCGTTTTTATCGCCGTTAATATTAGTAATTTTCGTATTAAATATATCCTCTTCCTCTTCCCTTAATTAGTATTCCTTAACGACCGGGCTATTAAGTATATCTTCGGCCTATATATTTAGAGTTAGCTAGTAATATTTATAAATTATCTTCTTTATATATACCGAAGTTATATCGCCCGCTATTTACCCTTATTCTTAGGTTATATTATTATCCTTATTAATTAAGTTAATAGTATCCCCGTCGTATAGCGAGTTAGTAGTATTATCGTCGAGTAGCGAGTTAGTAGTATTTTTTATTTATATTTCCGTAATTATCTTTACGAAGTCCGGTTTATTTTTTAGGTCCTTTAGGGATTCTTTAAATAAATTAACTACTAGTTATTAATAGTTTTTATTATATATATTTCTATTATAAATATTTATTATATAACCGTATAATATCTTCGTAATAATATATACCTTCGTTTCTCTTTACTCGTATTATACTCTCGTAACCTATTCGAATATAACTCGAAGATTTATTAATATAAATATTAATATTTATATTTTAGGAGGTTATCTTACTTTTAATTCTATTACCGTTTTATCTTTTAATAATATAATATCTTATTTCGTATTCTTTAAACTTATAATAAAGCGCCGTTACTATAAGAATAACTATACTAGTAGGTAATGGGTTTTATATATTTTCGTAATACCGCCTAAGCTTAATACCGTTTACCTTATTATAAAAGAATATATAATATATCGTTATTATAATAAGCGGCGCTAGGAAGCGACCCTTACGTTAGACCCGTAAATAATAAACTTCTATTCGGATATAGGAGGTAATAGTATTTATATTACTTTATAGATCCGGAAGGGTAAACCGTAGGTCGAATATATAGTCTAAGGTATTATTCTTAGTCTGTTTTATTATTAGGCTTAGGTATTTTATTATTATCTAGACTTAATTTTATATCTTCTTTATTATTTAATTTCTAAAGTCGGTTAAGTTATTTAGAAGCTGCGTTATCGTTAGTTATTACTTAATATATAACGGGTAGTATATGAAAGTAGAGATTATAACCTTTTATACTTCTTTAGGAGTAGAGATATCGCCCGAGTTATATAGCCGGCCTAGAACCTACGGTTTTTATATATATTAAAATAAAGTTTTTTATTCCTTCTATATCCTAGTTATAAAGTTATTTACTCCTATATAATAATATTCTAACTACGGCGTTAGGTTATTAGTATTATTACTATTTATAATTTTTAAAAGAAATATAAGCGTAGTAGTATTTATAATATACTAGTAAGTTTTAGAGTTTTCGTATTTTACCCTATAACGGCGGTGTTTCCTACCCTAAAGGGTCGAAATTAAAGCCTATATAATACTTTCATCGCTTTTATCTTTATATTTAATATTAGATATAATTATAGGTATAGGATATAAAGAGGGCGGACGTCTAGGCGTAACGCGTTTAGATTTTAAGGTACGGCGATTAGGAAAGGATAATAGTATTTATTTTATTTTACCCTATTATTACCGCCTATATTACGGACGCGGTTCGTTATTTCTTTACTACCGCTACTCGCCTTATATAATTTATAAAGATTAATTACTATCGGATTAATTATTTAGGAGAAATTTATTAATAATATATCTCCTTTCTTAAGGTTTAGCCCCTTTATTAATTTTTATTTATATTCGGTTATAGGCTTAATCTCGGTAGCCGCTTTTTATTCGGATACCTATACCGGTCGCTTTTTAATTTAAAAAGAGTAATTTTTATCTAGCGATACCTAGCTATTTCGTTACTATATTATTAAGTATATTAGTTATATTTAAATATAATATGTCTTTATTATATCGTTTACCGAATTTAAAAGATACCTTTTTATATCGAAGCCCTTTTAAGGGGCTCCTTTTATAATCGGAATTTATTCTCCGTATATTAATATACCTAATATACGTTCGATAAAGGTCGACGATTTACGCCTTTTTTCCGAGGTTATAACTAGTTATTAAGGCCGTAAATATCTAGTAGTAATAACCGAGATTACTCCTATTAAATATAATATTAGCTCCTATTTATAAAAGGGAGTTAATATAATTTATAGTTATAGTATAATTTTTATTTCGAAAATCTATTTATTTCGTTTCCTATATAAGAGTTATTAGTCGTATATATTTCGTATAATTAGGAAGATATACTTTAATAATAATTATAAATAGGCGGTCCTTTTTAGGGCTAAGATTATCGGGAGAAAAATACTCGTCGATATCGGTATCGATTATTATTTTAGAAAGGATTACCTAGTCGTTTATAAATATATCGATAATATTTTTAAAATCGTGGCTACTTTTTTTTACGCGTTTTCTTTACTCTTTTATATTACTTCCTTCGTCGTTATTATTTTATATACCTTCGTTATAATCTCCTTAAAGGGATTTAATATATTATTATATTAATAATTATTCTATCTAGTTATATATTTAGATATATTTTTCGTTTCTTCGCCTCCTTCGTAGTTTACCCCTTTACCGTAGTAGCTTTCGTAGTAATTTTCGATTTTTAATCTTTCGCTATTATTAAGATTTACCCGTTATTTATCTACTATATCGAATCGACTTTATTAGAAATTTATAGCGTAAAGTTATTATTTAATAATAATATATAAAAATTAATAAGGGGATTATTTAGAATTCGGGATAAGAAGAGGGCGAAAATCTTAGAGAAAGATAATTTTTCTTTAGCGCGTCGTTATCGTATTATTTTAATTATTTTTATTAGTTTAGTTTAGAGATCCTTAACCGAGTTAAATAAAAGTTTACCGAATCGGTTAAGGTCTCGTCGGTACTAGACTCGAAATCTTATTCGAGTTAAATTATTATAACTTTAACTCCTCCTACCTCTTTTTTATACCGTAAAATAATTTACCTACGATATAGTATTTTTAAATTATCCTTATTTATATCTTTTTAATTATTAAAATCCTTTTTTTTTTATTACCTCGACGAATATATATTAGGCTTATTAAGGGGATCGATTTAAATTATATTTTAAATACTACCTATTAAAACGAACGTCGACGATTATATCCGGTAGCGGACCCTTTATATACGGTATAATACGTTAATAATATATATTATACCGCCGGCTTTTAAGTTATATTAATAAGATATAGAGCTACGTTATTAGACCCGGCGATTAAATTATATCTTCGTATTATTCGATAATAGTTAGAATTCTTATTTTATTTATGATTATTTATATAAAGAGAACCTTTACTAGCGAATATATTATGAATTAACGGAATATTACCTTATACGGCGCCGGGAGCGTTTTAATAATTTAGAGGAAAGGAATTTAAATTAGAATAAACGGCGCGAGGTACTAGCTAGATCCGATCCTCGTAGTTTATTAATATAAATATAATAATAAATAGGGGTAGTATTAGGGTAGTTATTATAATAGATCTAGAAACTAGAATATAATAATATTAGATATATATAAGAGTGGATAGTCTAAGGAAATCTTTCTTCGATTATACCCGTTATTTCTCTTTTATTCCTTCTAATTTAAGATATAATTATATTATTAGAAAAATAGGTTAATATATATAAAAGCGTTTATAAAGGATTTATATTTGGATAATAAGGTATTTAGCGTCTTATATTTTTAATAAAGTATAATATAATATAAATAGGGTAGAAGTTAAAGAGAATAAAATATTTATAATTTAGTATTAGCCGAATAGTATGTTTCTCTTTCGGGTTTTACTCGGATTATTTTTTTACCTAATATAGTATCCGAGTCGGATATTATATATACTATAAAACCTATAAATAAATTATATTCGTTATATTATAACGCCTTCTACCGAGAGCTATTTACTAGCGAAGACGAAGTTATAGAGGATATAATTATTTATTCCTCTACCGACCTCTACGTCGTTAATAATTATAATATTATATACCGTTTATACCTAGAAGAATTAACGTTTAGTATACCCGGCTAGTAGACTATAAATAATTATTAAATATAGTAGTTAAGTATATAATAAAAGAACGTAGGTATTTTAGAAATAATTACTAGTAACGGGTATTAAATTATAGAAGTTATACTACCTAAATTAATATCTAGACCGAATTTAGCCTTTATATTAACCTAGTACTATACGTAGTATATATTCTTAGGGTAATTACCGTATATTAACGTTAGGGTACCTTATACGTTAAATAGGTATAGAAATAAATACGATATAAAAGTCTTTAATTTATATTACTCCTTTTAATTTATTATCTTATCTAGTTATCGGTAGTCGTTATCGGTTTATAATATTATACTTATATTAAGTATAAGGGGCGGAGTTATAAGCTTTATAAAAGAAGTAGATATTAAACCTATAAATCATAAATTACTCGGTTTATAACTTAAGGTTTATTAAAGGAAGGCGTTAATTTTAGGAAGGATAAGTTTAGCTTATAATTTCTAATTTAAATAACTTTTATCGTCTAGAATAAAATAGTAGTTATATATCTTCTTATTTTTTTAAGATAAGCGCGTAATCCGCCCGTCGTATTAGATATCGAAGAATTATATTTAATTTATATCGAGATTAATACTACGGAAGGTACGAGTTAGAGTTATTTTAATCCCGAGGATATATTTAATAAATAGGAGAAAGCGAATCTTATCCCCTTTTATAAATAACTAGATATATTCTTTATCCCGTTTGATTTAATCTACGGATAAGTTATACTATAGAGACTCGCCGGGGTAGTACTTCTCTAATTATTATATAAACGTTAATATAAGTTTTATACTAGATATTATCCGATAGGTCTAAACTTATATATAATATAATATAGGTAATAACGGGTAAGTTAGTAAAGATAATTAGCCTTTTTAACCTATTATAAATATCCTAGCCGAGTAGATTAATTAGTTTTTTTAATATTAATAACTTAGGCTTATCCTTAATAAGGTAGTCGAGATAATAGGTATAAATATTATTTTATAGGTATTTATTCTAGTCCTTCTATTTCCTCTCTAACTTTAAGAACTCTATACGGGGTCTATTATTATTATATTTAAAATCTACGGAGAGCTCTTTATCCGTTAATATTAGGTTTTTAATTCGAGTAAATATTAGAAGGTTTAGTATTACTCCCGCGGCGCGAAGTTTATAGGCCTTTTTAAAGTAACTATTAATAGTCGCTATAAATATTTCTTTACCCGCCGCTTTAGTAGTTATTATAAGTCTTTAATACTCCTTTTATACCTCTTTATTAATTCATAACTCCTCTTTATAAAGTTTTTTTTATTAAACGTCTATAATAAAGTAATAGACCTATTTTATTTTATAGAGGGGAAGTTTAATAAGCTCGGCCGTACCCTCGAAATTTTTAGTAAAAGGTATTCGTTTAATTTCGATAGAATTAAGAATTATTTTTATTTTATTTATAACCGCCTTTTTTATATCCTTATCTAGGTATATATAAACGAGTAGGTTCACTATTCTTTAACCGATTTCCTCGATTTTATAAAGTATTATATACTCGGTAGACGAATCTTAAGGCCACTACGGTTATTTAATTAACCCGATTATAATCGCGTAATTCTTTAAGATATAAGTTTATAGAGTTATTAAAAAGCCTTATATAAAAGGTAAACTCTACTAATACTTATATTTACGTATTTTATCTAGTTCGGTTTATTTAAAACTACCCTTAGGGAATTTCTTTCGAACCCGCTTTTTAATATTTTATTTAATCTTTCGGATAAATCTAGCGGCGGTACTCGTTTTAGTTTTTACTTTATGAAATTCGTTTATAAAGATTTATTTTATACGGAAATTATATTTAAGACTAATATCTAGTCGATTTAAAATCTTTTTAACCTATATATCGTATAAGGCGGGGCTATATATAAATAGGATTCTTTTCTAGCCAGGCTTTACGGTTCCGTCTAATTTATAATATAGTAGCTTAGCGTTTTCGGGGGTAAATCGCTGAGTATTAATATTAAGATACTTTTTTTTAGCCTAGGTATAAAAGTATTAAAATCTTAAACCCTTATCGTCTATATCGATTTATTTAATTTATTCTTTTAGTTAATTCTTTATTACCTTTATTAAGATAACGACTAGGGTAATACTTTATATAGGATAAATAATAGTATCCTTATATTTATATATATAAGGGTAACGGATATCTAGTAGACCCGTAAAGGGATAAATATCGCCGTCGGCTTACGGTTATAACTCGTATAAAAAGAGATATTTACTATAATAAGCGGATTCTTTAAATTTTTCGAGATCCCGAAATTTCTTCTAAACGCTAGAGTAATAGTAATATAGATTAAATTAACGTTTAGTAATAAAGTTAAGGAAAATATTAAGTATCTAGGTCGAGTCGGATATTAGTATAGTTTAATTTAATAATATTATTAAAAGAGACCTAGAGTTAAGAACGAATTTTATTAAATCCTAAATTATTACCGTTAATAGCCCCTCTATAATAACTAGCCCGCCGCCTTCTTTAAATAATATCGTAGAATTAATAAATATATAGTTTAAGAGGTATTATCTTATTATTTACCGTTTTCTACGGCTTTAACCCTTATATAGTATATATATTATAAATGGATTTATTACCGGGTTTCAGCTAGAATAGTTACTCTATAAATATCTATATTTTATTATCTTATTAGGGTCGGTCCTCTTTATTAATTATAATAAGACTACGGAGTAGATAAATTACGGGCGAATCGAAAGATAGAGGGTAAAGAACTTATAAAGTTTCCCGCTCGTTTATATCTATAGATACTATATTTACCTCGGCGACCCTCGTCGAGGTTATTTTCCTTATATTAATATTATATAAGAACGGGTCCCTCGTTTAATACGATTAATTAATAGTTAAATCCTTCGGCGCCTCTTCTTCCTCTTTATTATTATCGGATAGTATATTAATAGGGGTTATAGTTCGCTTAATAGGAGAAAGCGGGGGCGGATTCGTTTAATAAGGTTACTAGACGGTAGGAGGTAGTATAAAAGACTTCTTTAAATATTCGATAAAAGCGGAAAACCTCTTTAATTAAATCTTTTCTCTTCGTAGGAGAGGATTATAGTATTCTTAGATATATTAGCCGATTATAGACTCGGTACTTTCTACTAACGCTAGTATTTCTATTAGTTAGTATCTCGATCGTTATATAGGATAGTTTAATTAACGGAGAGGCCTACGTATAATATAGAGGGGTTATTTAAGACTTCCGCCTTACTACGTATTAACTAGTATATCCTATAGGTCCTCGTTATAGTTAATATCCATATATTCGCTAAAAATAGAATATTAGAGTTTATTTTAACGTAGATTATTTTATTTATCCTAAAAGCGCTTTATTATTAAGACGTCGATTAGTTTAATATAGTTAACCCGGAATTATACCGGTTTATTATTATTCTTTATATTATCTTTTAAGATAATATTAAATCGAATGAATCGGATCTAATTATTACGGCTATACGAGATTTTAAAAAGAATCGTCGTAGGATCTTTAAATATTCGAGGGGGCGAGGCGTAATTTCCTATATAAAGTTTATTTTCGGAGTAATTATTTTCGGTCCTTTTAACTTTAGAACGCGGGGATTTATATAACTCCTCGGATTCTCGTTTAAATTAACGGTTTATAACTTTAATAATATTTTCGTTAATTAGGCGTAGAAGTTATTATATCCCCTTATCTAAAAATAAGAGAGAATAATTAAATAAATTAAAATTAAGAATAATAGTATCGATAATTTAGCGACGAGTAACCTTAGTATTATTATTACGGAAGATTTTATTTAATATTCTTATATTTCGTATTCTCCTCTCTAGCTTTATTCTAACTACGGCGAAGAGTTTCGGTGTATATCGTAAACCGAGCTCGATATTCTTAATATTCTATCGGAGATTATTTAAACCGATATTAATATAAAAATTAAGATTCGATAATACTATAGTAGGTAGCTTATCTACGTTAGAAAACGAGATTAAAATAAATATTATTAATAAGAATTAAAATAAGGAGGGTAAAGTATAGTTAATAAATAAAGACGATAAGATATAATTAATAAATAAAGGGGGCGAAAGGATAGATAAAGGGTACGAATCGATTTTCGATAAATAAAGTAAATAAACGCGCTATTTATTTTATAGCTAGTAGCGCTAAGATAATAATATTAAACTCGTCGAAATTTAATACTAATATTTATAAGATCCTATTTATTATAACGTTAGAATATAATAAAATAGAAGATCCTAGGTTTAAGTAAAAGTAAAGAGGGTAAGGAATAGTAGAATAATAATAACTAGAAACGGATATTAAAATAATATTAAGTTCGCGTATTAAGTGCGAATTAATAGTATATATAATTAAATACTTATTAGAGCGGAATTATATTCGATTAGGTAGTTAATGAAGTTATTATTATATTTAGACTATTATAGGATTACTATTAAAAATTAATACTTTTATTTCTATAAGTTCTTAAATCTTAAAAGTAGCCGGATAATAAAAAACGTCCGAGTCGGTTAAAGCTACGCTTAGTATACTATAAAGAGAGGTATAGCGGGAGAAATAAATAAAATAAATAATACGAAAGACCGTTTACTTCTAACTAAGTACTATACTATCGGAATACTTATATAAGTCTATACTCTAGTACTATTAACGGTTTATAATTATTATTAAATATAGTAGTAAGCTTAGGCCATAATTATTTCTTAATTAATATCGTATTATATTTTAGATTAGAAGCGGTAGAGTTTACCCATAATCGAGAATACTATAGTTATTAAATATAATCGCTAGGGATACGATAAGCTAGTATATCGTATCCCTATTAAACGGAGGAATCCTTATACTAACGGGTAATTATCCCGTTTTAATAGTAAATATATTTTATAAAAAGTCCGATAAAGGGGTAAAGGGATAATATAAGGGCCTCTATAAACTTAATATTAAAAAGTAGCTCTCGTATATTTATTAGTTAATATATATAGATTTTTAGAAAGATCCCCTTCCCTAACTTTAGCGTTTAATATATAAATTTAATCTAGCCTCTTTCTCGTTTAAATAGATAGAATAATATATATAACTTCTTTCTATACTCTTTTATATACTAAACCAGATAATATTCTTATAATATTAATATTTTATTACTACGGTTATATTAACTAATTATTATACCTAGTATTAAGGATTTATCTCTAAAACCTTACGAGGCTTCCTCGATATTCTAAAAATTAAATCCTACCTTCGAAGTCTAGTATACTTAATATACGAATGGCCTAATATACTACGTAGTTCGTATATATCTCGGACGATTAACGAGTAATACTAGAATTACCTAGATTTTAATTATATAAGGACCTTAAGTTAATCGATATTTTATTTTATCGATAGGCTTACTAAGAAAAGGGAACTTAAATTATATTATTATTAGAACGAATAAATCGATAATATCGATACTATAAAAAGTAATATCTTAGTAGTAATAATCTTTCTAGGTATTTATTATAATATAAAAGCCGATTTAATAACCTTAATTAAACGCGTAGGAAACGGACGCGTCTTTATAAAGATCCTATAAAGCCCTTAATTTATATGGACGAAAAGAATAAGGATAATATTAATAATAAAAGTCGCTTTTAGGCTAAAGGTATAGATATTTCTTAAAAGAACGGTACGTATTAAATAATTATATAGATAACGATATTATAGAATAAGTATTTTAAGACGCGGAGGACCATAAAATATATTATCCTCGGGACGTATTAATCTAAATAGCGGAACAAACGACCTCTATAGCGGCTTCGGGCGGTACTAGTATAATATCGTTTTTAATAATTATATCGGTAGAATAATACTCACCGGAGCGAGGTACGGGGAGGCTAATAATAGGAAAAAATATACTAGGCTTAGGGTCTTTATCCGAGTAGTTATCCGAATCGGGTACAGATTACGATCCCTTTAGATTAGAAGTAGACTATATAATAACCGAGTAAATATATATCGCGCGACTCTCTAGTAGTTTTATAGATAAGTTCTTTAAAAACCGTCGATTAAGACCCTTCTACGGATACTATAACTTCGATAACGCCTTATTATTAAAAGCCAAATTATCTAGTATAAAATATAGTAATACCGATAAAGACTAGGTCCGATAAACTTTCTAGGTCTATATAAATGAATCTAGTAACGAGCCTAGAATATATTCTATCCTCTACTTCGATATAATATCTATTATAAAAGTATTATTAGGATATATACTATTTAATTCGAGCCTTAGCTATATACCGATACGTTAGCGAAATCTTAACGTAGATTTTATTATTAATAAGATATATATAGCCGGCTAGTAGTAGGAGATATAGGATAAACTACCTAACGACTCGACCGTCGTACCGGTAATAATAGGATCGGATAAAACCTATTTATCTCGAATCTACGGAGACTAGTAAGCCTGGCCGGTCTATATTATTATCGGTAACCTCGAACGGAGTATACGACGAGTAGGGACTCGGCTAGGGATAATACTATTTAATTTAATACTAATAATCTATAATAAAGCGAAAGCCGAAGTATATTATTATACTTTAGGGCTTATAGTAGAGGGTAAATTAATCATAATTATAATTAATATTTATTTATATTAACCGCGTAATTTTAAAATACTTAAGGAGTACGCTCGGAAGAGGATTCATATTATATATACGGACGGATTAGTCCGACGATATTATCCGATCTTAACTTCTATACCTAGCGACTATAAAGAATAAGTTTTAATTACCTTTATTAAGAGTAGTAAATATTATCCGGTATATTTAATACCGCCGAATAAATACGAGCGATTACGCCTTAAGGTCCTATATCCTTTAAGGATATTGGAGCGATATATAGAATAATTACGCGTCTAAAGGACCTACGATAAGGATATACCTAAATAATTATCAGATATAGTAGTATACGACCGTTATAATTTCGCGGAGGGTTATTTCGCGGTTAATATCTTCGGGATCTAAACGTTTAATATATTATATACTTTAATAATAAAGGGGCTAATAAACTACCTTTTAAACTAATAGATTTAATATATTAAAAAGAGTAGAATAAAAGAAGAGATAAAAACTCTACTCGACGGTCGATTTCGAGCCGTACCCAAATATATTAATTTAAGGCGTTTCCTAAACTTTAATAAAATTAATTAATAGACGGGGGAGGAGAGTAAATAACTTTTACGAATAATCATACCCGTATTTACCCCTCTACTATTAGAAAAGGTACCGGAAATATTATACGTAGGACGAGCGATTATTAACTTTATTATATTTATAAAATATTGTTTGTATAACGAAGAAACGCTTAGGTATATAGATATAGTATTAAATAGGATTAATCTCCTAAAAGAAGTCTTTAGGAAGTATAAACCGATCGATAAAAAAACGGGCGAGCCATATTTTAACTTCTCTAAATTCTACGTTCTTATTTACGTAGTACCGATAATTAAATAATACGGTCTACCGGACTCTTATAATACTTAAATAATAGAGAGGATATATCTAACGTTACTAAAAAACTACTACGAGCGAACGAATAAATACGACGATTATTAAGAGTAAATAATAAAGTATAACGCTCGTTATATTAAAATTACTACTATAAAGGATAAATTAGAGTATCGGGAGATAGAGTTTATACTATTTAATTAAAAGAGAAAATAAAAAGAAGAGAAGGTTATGAAAGCCGGGGTTCTTTTATACCTCGATAAATTAAATTAATAAACGGACGTAGACGAGGATATTACTTTACGGTAAATCTATAAATACGATACTCGGTATTAATATATAATATTAAATATAGCGAAAATACTTAACCTAAAGGGTTTTCTCGAAGGTTTAGTTATATTTATTAAAGCGAATCGAGTAAAGATATTTATATAGGGCCTAATAATACCGAATACCGAAATTAATAGACGGGAGGTAGATTATAACTAGGTTAATAACTACTTAATCTATATCTATAAGAACCTAATATACTAGAAAATATTAAGGGAGGACTCTTTTAATCCGAGCCGCCTTTATAAAGATATAATAGTCTATAGACTAAACGTAAAGCCATACTATTATAGTTAGCGTAGGGATAGTATATGGGTACGCGAATAAAAGTCGGTCGAAACGAACCTTATTATTATATAAAAAGGAAGGTTAATAGGCGAGGTATAAATTATTATAAAGATAAAGAATTTAGGCTAGAGGGACTAAAAGTAACGACCTACTCGTCTATAAAGTACCTTTATAAAAGTCTTTAATTATCGATATTTAAAGTAGGTTTAAGAGTTTTATAAAATAATAGAAGTAAAAAAAGCGCGTTTATTATATACTCTTAACCTTAGAACGTTAGGTAATCGGCGGTTCTACGGATTACCGAATATCGAGCGAAATATTTATCTTATACCTATAACGATTAAGGGAAGGGACTTCTTTTATATTAATTTATTTATTAATTAAAATTAATATAATATTATTTATAACCCTAAATTCTTTACGAAGAGTTAGAGGGTAGCCGAGGAAATCTACGCCTAGGTTATAAACGGAGGGTATATATATAAATTAAATATAAAGCGACGAAAGAGTTATAGATATTAATATTATAGGGAAAAGGGATTTCTATTAATCGCCGTAATAAGAAATATATAAGGATAAAGATTTAATAAAATAATCTAAAGGACGAAATCCGAGTTAGATTATATCGTTATCCGATTTAGATACTAAATCGCCTATATTATTATTTAATTTAGATACTAAATCGTTTATATTATTATCCGACTCGGATAACGAATCGCCCGAATTAGGTTCGGGGATAAAGTCGAAGAAGCGAATCGAGGGTATTATTACTTTATTATAATCGAAGATACTAAATCCTAAATAACCGGGGTAATAATACGAGTACGGGTACTACCTCCTAAACTAGTAGTATACTAAGACTAGGTATTTTAGGGACTACGGATACCCTAATCTTAGGCGCGCCTTAATATAATATATATAGTATATTAATAGGATTTTTATTCGGGAATACTACGAGTAGGAGCGGGATCGTTATATGGATTAATATAATTAACGTCGGCAAAACGAAAAGTGGCTCGATCGTGGCTTAGGGCGCTCGACGGGCGCCCCGAGAGCCTTAAACGCGATACCTATCTACCGATTCGATAGGCGCCCGAGGCATACAGCCAAGGGGCCTAGGGCTATTCGGGCGTATACCGAGCAAGCCTAAAACCGCCACTAACGGGCACTAAATTAGGGGTGCGCCACCAACTTTGGACCCCCGTCCATGGCCCCTGTTCATGGTTATGGCCCTATTCCATTCATGACTATGGCCCCATTCCATTTATGGCCATAGCGCATTCCATGGTCCTGTCGCTGTCGCTACCCCCTAACTGTTACTGTCGCACCCATAAACCCCTGACGTATACCCTGGCGTATGGCCTGCGTATTACCCCCGCGAGGATTTCGCCTGAATCGATCGATTCCGGGGATCAAAACTTACTAGCGTTAAGGGTAGTTCCGGGGGGTCGCTACCGTCGATAGAGGCGATCACAGAACATCAAAATTTTAGGTAGTAAATCATATAATTTTTTAAGGCCAAGGCCCCTGAAGCTCCGGGCTTAAATTACGCTCGTTAGGAGCCCGACGCGTATCTTATAACGGCCTCGGGCGCCCGTCGAGCGCCCGTCGAGCGATTTAATACTCGAAGGGTACTCGGCGGGCGCTCGACGGGCGCTCGGGGCCGTTCGGGCGCCCCGAGCCTACCTCGGGCGCCTGAGGCAGCTTACCTAATGGCCTTAAGCCGCTGGAGCCGGTTTTCGATTTACCGACGAACTCGTTATCAAGGAAGGATAATACGTAGGGAGATAAGGATAATAGCGAACGACGGAGTATAAATACGAATATATAGAATAAGGATAGTATTATATAGAGGATTAAGAGGGAGGAGTTTATTATAACGACCGAACCTAGGGAGTTAAAGAGTAAAAGGGATATTATAAAGTAAATATACCGTTTAGAGTATAGGAAATAATATTAATAATTATTTATAGCTTTAATTACGATTTAATTATATTTATTTATATCGGCCTAGAAGTTAAGAGTTTCGGTATATATAAAGGATTATTATTTAAAGCCTCGATATTCTTTAGAGGTATCTTTTCCGGCGAATATAAACCCGAAATAAAGATTAAATCCGAAGACGTCGTTAAAATTATATTATATAATAATAGCTCGAAGGTAATTACTTTTTTTAACGAAAATTTATTAATCTTTAAACGGTTTAACGATTAAGGGTAAATACCTTTATTATATTTCCCCCTCCCATTAAGGTACTCCGATAAAAAGGTCTTCCCCTAAATAAAGTTTTAAACGGATAAACGGTAAAGAAGGGGGATAATTATATAAGTAGGAGATTATTTATCTACCTCTTATCCTCTTACCTTTACCCTTTTATATTATTATACTATTTTTTATTTAATTAATTACGATATAACTAAAGTTTATATATTACTATATATCTTTATTAGAGTTATAGTAGATATTATTTAATAAATTAGGCTAGTTTTTAACCCCCCTCCTATACTTTTAATTAATTATAATTATTATAATCCTATTAACCTTAAACTAGAAGTTACCCTTAAGAAGTATATCTACGCCGAATAAAACGAATAAGGAATCGAAGAAATTCGAACGCTTTAAGCCTAACTTCGTTATCTAATAACGAATACGGCGTTATTATTTATTTACGATAGGGTTAAACTTTAAGTCGCCGAATTCTACTATATTCTTATTAATATCTTACTACGTACCGTCTACGCTATACTCTTCGACGTAATTATTTATAGCGTTTATACCGTTAGAGGTTAATACTAGTAAATTAATAATTTCCTAGATATTTAGTATTAATACGTTTATAGTATCTTCTAATAGGTAGAAAATAAATAGGTCCTTTTAATCTTTATTATTTATAGGATTAAAAGTAGGAAGGGAGGCTACGTTAAAGGGGTCGCCCCTCTCGGAAGTTATTATAATCGAGGCGCCTTAAAATTCGGGTAATCTATTTACTCCGTAGCGATAATAAGTTTTATATTATTAAATATATATTATTTCTACCCCGAATATCCTTTTATCGATCTCTACTTTATTTCTTTTAATATTTCTATTTATTTATATTCGTTATATTAAAGGCCTTAATTTATATATACTCGTATTTTTTTAGATATTTAAATTATCTATTATTTCTTTACCTAAATATAGCGACCTCTTTATAATAATTATTACCCTCGAGATATCTTTTAAAGTCTAGAACTTTACTTTTAAATTAAATATTCTTCGATATTTATAACCCCCCTTAAAGGTAAATAACCTTAAATTAAAATATTAATAATAATTATATATTCTCTTTATTATTAATAGTAGCGTTAATAATCTCCTTCTTAATCTTTTATATCTCGATAGGTTTAATATCGACGGGCTTATTTAATTATAAATCGTATAATATATATCTCCTTTATCTAGTTAATACTAAAGATATAGTAGAAGGCTAAGGCTATTAATAAGAGTCTAAAGTTAAATATTAAGGGAGTACTAATATATATAATTAAATTATTATCGGAATATTATAACTTTTAGGAGCCCTAAATAAGAATAATTTTAGAAGAATATAATAACGCCGGGAGTTAATAAAAGACCTTATATAACCGAGCGACGAGTATTAAAAAGGAATATAATTATTTAAATAAAAAGTAGTTTATATACCTTTTATCTTTCTCCCTTTATTTATTTACGTTATAGTATTACTCGCTATATCTAATTATAATATAGTTAGATTATTTATATTATTATTTACGTTCATAATACGATAGTATCCTCGTTATCTAATAACGAATATAGGGCGCCTCGGAGATCTAGTTAAACTATATACTCCGTAGTAGTAACGAGCCTTATTTTATTAAATATATGATACTTTAATATTAAATATCCTTTTATCGATCTTTATTTTACCTATTTTAATTTATTTATTTCCTTAGATTCATTTTTTCTAAAACCTTTACTTTCTTACTTCTTTATAAGTTATATATTATACTAGTTATTATCTCGTACCTTCTAATAATTATTAAGTTATATTTATCCATATACGTCTTCGAATAAAAGAAATTAATTTATAGTCTTAGGTTTAATTAAGCTCCCTAAATTTAGATAAAATAAAGATAATTAATTTATATCTACGGTAGTTAGAGGCTTTAGAGGCCGGTTTATACCTTTAAAAATAGGCTAAAGATTCTAGCGGAAGCCTATTTAATTAATTTTATACGAAATCTTATAAAAGAATATATTTAAATAAAGGATTATATTAATTTCTTTACTTTTATATTAATTAACGATCTTATTAATTCGAGCGCCTTTAGTTTAATAAAGAAAGTTAAAGTAGAGGGAAGAATAATCGGCGGTTTAATAAAGCCCGATTAAATATAGGAGGGCGAGTCTTTCTAGTAATAAATTTAGATATTTAACGACGAACGCTAAATTTATAACTTCGGGTATTATTCTATTAAAAATAATCCGGATACTTAAGTTAATTATATTATAATAAGGAGAGAGGAAGATACCTTCTTTAACTCGAATAAGCTTTATACTACTATACTCGGTATTTATAATAAACGCTTTAGTACTCTTTTATTATAATCGGCGCTCTCTAAACGCTTAACCGCCTATATTCGGAAAAGGTAAATAAGCCCTATTTATTATTATTAGAGGATATTTATTAATATCCGTCTAGCCTCCTACGTATTATTAATAAGGTTTAATAAAAAGTAGATAATATCGATATTAGATTAAAGGAGTTATTAGAGCCGTTAGATAAAAACCTTCTAATAATTATTATACGAGAAATAATAAGATTTAAGTAGTAAATTAAGAAGTATATTAATAAGGGCGCTTAAGTTAATACTTTTTAAAAGGAATAAAATAAATAGGCCTTTTAATTCGTAAGATTTTAACCGATTTACGATTAATTTTTAGATTATTAAATCCGTTAACGCCTAGTTAATCTTATAGTACGCTAGCTAGCGAGTTTATAATTATATTTAATCCTTAAGGCTAGAAGAATATTATTATCTTTAAGTTTAATTCCGAATCTAATATTAATACTAATAATAAGTTAAGCCCTATACTATCTAGGAGGAAGAGACTATACGGATCGATATAATTTATATTAAATAAGTTTTTAAAAATCGTCCCTTATTCGAAAGGTTATATTATATCCTCTAGATACTTTAATCTTAACGAGGTATATAATATTATTTAGGACGCGTATATTAGACTTTTAGGGCGAATTTATCTTAATATTATAAAGAGAATCAGGTCTTTTAATAGATATAGAAAGTTTTTAGAAATTATTAAAGTCTAGACCAAATATAAAAAGGAAAATCCGTCGATTAATTTAGGATATATTTATATTTAGACTCCGTTATTTAAATCCGTTTAATACTAGAAGGCCTTAAAGGTTTTATATATAAAAAAAATAATCGAATATTAGACCGGGATCCCTATTAAAGCGACTCTAAAGAATAAAGTTATAGGGGTATATACCTAAGGTAAAGATAATATTATAAAGAAAATTAAGATTAAGCCTAAGATAATACTATAAAGAAAATTAAGACCGAGGAGGGTAAAATTATTACCGAGCCTAAAATAATACTATAAAGAGGATAAAGAGGGAGGAGGGTAAGTTTATTACCGAGCCTAAAATAATATTATAAAGAGGATTAAGAGGGAGGAGGGTAGGTTTATTACCGAGCCTAAAATAATATTATAAAGAGGATTAAGAGGGAGGAGGGTAGGTTTACTACCGAGCCTAAAAACCTAAAGTACGAGAAAGAAGTTATAGAGTAAATATTTTATTATACTATTAAAGCTAAAACCCTAGGTAAAGGCGAAGTTAATAACGAAATTATACTCTTTTTTAAGAAGAAAGGCGCTATTTATAAACCTAAAGATATTCTAACTACCGAAGTTATATTTATTAATACTATTATTTCTTTCTCTCCGACGATAGTTTTAGAGTTATACCCGTTTTATTTAATAAATATAAAAGCCTAAAGATATTCTAGCTACCGAAGTTATATCTATTAATACTATTATTTCTTTCTCTCCGATAATAGCCTTAAAGTCGTACCCGTTCTATTTAATTAGTATAATAATATTAATAGTTTCTTTAACTAGGCTTTAAGAGCTTAGAGGTTTTTAAGTAACTCGGATAATATTAATAATTTAACGGGTATCCCGGTTATAATAGATAGTATTTAATAGCCGATTACTATAACGTAAGGACTAATAAATATATTCGGTTATATACTAGACGAAATTATAAAGGCGAAGGGTAGTAAAACTAATAATTTAATAAGACTCGAAAATCCGGTTCTAAATAGGGCGAATATAGCCTTAACTTAACCGCGTAAAATAATATCTTCGCCTAATTATATATCTACCGCCTAAATAAAAGTTTAAGTTTATAGATATAAATCGACGTTACTTCCTCTTTATTAGATTATAGTTACGAAGATAATAATTATTATTATCGTTATTAAAGTGGGAGTTAAATCTAAAGGACGTTAATTATAAGAGTTACGATATAGATAGTAATAACTTTAAGTTTATTATAAAGTATATCGAAGCGAAGACTAGCGCGGTATTCACTATTAAATACTATAGGCTAAAGGCCTTAGCTTTTATAATTAAATTATTTACTTTTAAGGTATTTATTAATAGGGTCTATATTAATAATATTTTAATATAAAAAGGAGACCGATTAGAATCCCGTTTAAGAAAGGATTACCGAATAAATATCGCGGTAGATAATAGCGATATATCCTTAGTAGAGGCTATATCTACGGGCTTAATATTATAAAGATAAGATATTACTCGCTTTATGAGTCCTTTAATTTAATATTTATTTATTTTATTAATAACGCTAATAAACTAAATATTTATAGCGCTTATAAATAGAAATTCTAGGATATCCTACCGTTATTCGAGTCGGATAAAGTAGCTTTTCGAGTCGGACGAGATAATTATCCGAATCGGATATAATAGTTATCTAAGTCGGATATAGTAGATATCCAAGTCGGATAAAAGTTATACGAAAATACCTTATAACGAAAAATCCTATAATTTTCTACGATTATCGTCCGCTTTTAGGGCGTTTTAGATAGTTTATAGAGTAGTTTAAAAACGAAAACGTAAAAGTTTTAAGCGTTATTATTAGCGAGAATACCGGGTTATATTTAGGCCGTTATAAACTCTTTACCTATAGGGTTAAACCATTTATCGTCGCTAACCTACCAGTTATATTATCGACGTCGTCGACGTTTTCTTCGTTATTATCTTTACTATTAATAGTACTGCTATAACTAGAATAAACATTATTAATAATAATAAGGGTAAGATAATTAAAAGGAGAAGTCTTACTAATACTATACGAAGGTTAGACGTATTTTACGTAAATATCTTAAACTAGGTACTAGTAGAGGCGGTAGGGGTTAAGGTATAAGTATAGGCGACAGTAACTCTAGCGGATATAAAGGAAAAAGTAATTATAATAGTATAGTCTATAATAAATATTAATAATAAATATTAGATATTAAATAAGAATTAAATTTAAAGCTTAATAATAGGTATATTATACCGGTAGAGGTTAGTATATAGTTAATTTACTAAATATACTTCGAGTATACTATTAGTAAATTAGATATACTGTCGGGGCTAGTAGTATACTATTTATAAATAGTAGATACTAACTATACTAGGAGTATAGTATCGGTAAATAAGGGTTACTAAATTTATTAATAAACTATTAATAGTAACCCCGAGTTATTAAATTTATTAATAGGACGCTGCCCGGACCCCTAATTTACTAAACCTACTAATAGGACGCTACTAGCCCTATCCGCAACTTAGGGCTACTAGTAGGACGCTACTAGCCCTATCCGCGCGGTCGGTAACTAGAGTTTTAATAGGAGTTTTTGAGATTTACCGATGAACTCTTAGGTAGTAATATCCTTATTATTATCTTTATTAGTTTTTAGATACTTAAGAGGCGGTTTATTTATATTATAATAAATAATATAGAATTCTACTAGTTAATCCGTATCTAACTTATTACTATTAGGCGCGGGTAGCTCCTAGAATTAAAAAATTTCGTATTAGGCGAATATAAAGCCCGTTTAATTTTTAATAAAATTAAAGATATTTATTAATTTCCTACGTTTAGACTAAGGCTCTTTATATGTATTTAGGTATCGTAATAGGCCCGAGTAATTCTTCGCTTAGAAAAAACTATATTAGTCGTACTATAATTGTTTTATTACGTACTTCGCGTTATCTAGTATTAGAAATAGAAAGCTTAAGAAAAGAATATTTATTAAAAACGCGGTTTTATATATTTATAAATAAAGTTATTATTTTAAACTCGGACGCGTTTAGGTTAAATTATTAAAATTTACCTAAATCTAAACTAGATTTAGGCTAGATTTAGGCTAGATCTTAATAAACCTTAACCCTAGACTACCTAAATAGGAAATTAATATTAAAATTTATATTTTATAAATATTAACGTCCTTTGCCCCGTAGGTTTATAGTATTAACTTCTATTTAGCTAAGATAGTTACGCTAGCGATAATATTCGGGTTATAAACTCGATATATATTATAATAAGACCATTTAATTTGAATAGACGATACCGAAAGATTTTACTATAATAGATTCATATATAATTTTAATAGTTCCAATATAAGTAATATTCGTTCTACGAGTAGAAAGGGCTAGGGAAATATATATAACCGACGTTAAAGATAGTAATTAAATAGATTATTAATTTTAGTATAAAATTATAAACGGTATAGAATATTAATATTCGAAATATTTATTTTAAAATAATTTTCACGGAATTTAAATTATTAAAAACGATATTCGTAGATTTAATAATACGAAGGTATATATATCTCTTAAAACTCGACTGGATTAAAGGCTTTATTATATAGGTATTATATTATTTAATATTAATCTCTTTTAATACTCTTTTACTTCTCTTTTATTAAATAATATATAAATATTACTTTTTAAAGTAGAGCCTTAAGTAGGCCGGGTAAACTTTAGATAATTTAATATTCGCGTAGCCTTATACTAGGAGACGAAATCTCGGGTACTATACCCGTAAAAACTAGCGCCCGAGCTTTTAGCTCGTACGTCTTAACTAGATCTAAACCTAAATCTAGGTATACTTATTATCTAATTTATTATACTTTACTAAAATTAGTTATTATAGTTATTATATATACTATTATACCCTTCTAGCTATATAATTATTATTAAATTTATCTATTTATTACCGTTATAGTACTATAATAACTTCTTTTATTATTTAACTATAACGGAAAGTTATCTAAAGATAACTAGATTATTACGTATATAAAAGGCGTATATATACCGATTTATTATTATATTATTAGTACCGTATTTTAGTAAATTAAAGAGCTCGTAGAGTAATATTACTTTATAAATAGTATATTTAAGAATTAGCCGAACCCTAAAATCGCGCTTAAAGATAAGAGAGTCCGGTAGGGTTAATATTTAATAATTAAATTTAACGACCAAATCTAAGTCTAAGGCTATATAGATTTCGGTGAAAGAATATATATCGGTACTATTATTTACTAGGGAAGCTTTAATAAATCGTTAAAAATTAAATATAAACCTAATAATATACCGCCTCCGGATTTCTAGAGTTAAATAGTAGTAGTAATTAATTCGAGTAATCTTCGTATTAAATAAGAACCGAGAATTATTTTTAATCCTCTTCTACTTCGCTCGCTTAAAGGCTTCGAGATCGACTATATATTACACTAGTATATGTTAGGGAAGTTCGTATATAAGACCCGGTTTTTTAAAATCTCTTTATATCTATTATTTAAAGAATTTAATATAGTTTATTTACGATTCTTACTACTTTAAAATTATTTAATATCTCGCGACTTAATAGTAGACCCGAGCTTCGATTACTTTATATATTATACTATAAAGGGGTATTATATTAATATTTTAAAAAATAATAATTTATAAAGTATTATTTAGTATTTCCTAGATAAAGGTATAAACTCGATGAAAATCGAGGTTATTATAAATAATAACTTTAGTTAGCTATATCCCTTATCCTTTAATATTTAATTTAATTTAAGAGATAGATTTATTTTTATTAGGACTTTAAATCTATCCTTTTCCTCCTCCGTTCCAGCCTTTTTAAATATTTAATATACTATAAATAAAAACTTATTATCGCGCCGGAGGGAGCCCGAAAAAGACGAGCTATTATAGAAATTAATATCGAAAGTATATTTATATTTACCTATTAATTCCCGTTTTCTTTATTTCGAGACTAACCTCTTTTCTTTATAACTTCGAAATATACCCGTTCTCTTAGTACCTTTAACGAGGATCTAATCTTTTTATCGGTAACGAAAAAATAAAAGCGCCTAACGAAGCTTTTAGGCCCTAATAATAATAAAGATTATTTATTATTATTACCGCCGAAATAAACTTTAAAGAAATCGTTAGCCGAAAAGCCTCGTTAAAACCTTAAGTCTTTAAAGGAGTCCTCCGAGGAATTATATTAAAAAAATAAATTCTTAATTAAAGAATCCTCGGAATTAACTACTAATAATAATAAAGATAATAACGCGGATAAAGAAGAGAAGGTAGAGTTAACTATAGTATAACGGTTAATCGATATCTTCTTTAATAATATTATATTTATTAATTACTTTCCTCCTAGCTTTAAAAAAATTAATAATAACTATTTATATAAATATATTTACGATAAGATATAGGAACGCGCTATTATATTCGCGAAAATCGCCTACCCTAATAATTCTCGCGGTAATAATAAAATAGCGATTCCTAGAATATTAAAATTAATCTATTACTAGTAGTAGCTCTATATATTTATAGTTATACTATTCTATAAAGGCGACTTCGGATAATTTAGTATTATTATCGGAGACGAAATAGGCTTAGGTAAAATAAAGCCTTTTAATATATCTTTTAAACTTCGCGATTAACTCTATTTACCTATAGACCTTTAAAGTTATAAGTTCCGCGGTATTCTATTTTTAGTTATATTAAAAATAAATAAAGATTTAACGAGAGTAGAAGGAGTAGCTAATAAAGTCTTAATACTACCGCGAAAATACTCCTACGGGCTCTAAATATCCTACGAATCAATAATTCTACGAGTATTTATATTAACTAGACTCGGAAGCTTTTTATATTAGGCTAGTTAATAAATTTATATTATTTTTTATCCCGCCGGTTAATCTTAGTATCTAGAGTACTAAAATATTATCGATAATCGACTTCGAGGCCTTAAAGGTATAGTTTATAATTATTTATTATAGCGCCGACTCTAGCTATTAAATAAATATATAAACGAAGAATAAATTATAGACGGTACGTAACCCGAACGACTCCGATATAAAATTACTAAAAGGTATTAAATTTATTAATACCGCGTAATATAATCTCCCGAGCGAAGTAAATACTTTTATATTTATATTTACTTTATAGTAGTTATAATTAACCGCTAGTAAAGTCTTTAATAAAGTATATAAATACTCCTTTATAAAAAATAGAAAAAAAGTAATTAAAGAGGAAATTATCTACCGTTTCTAGTACGGGTTCGCGATTATAAATAAATATAATAGGGTAAAGAATCTAGGTAAAGGTCTATAAAATCCTCTTTAAATAATAAGGAAGACTCGCCTTAAATATCGCTTCTAATTTATAATTATATCCGGAACGATTATTAACTCCGATCCACTGGATATTATAGCCCTAATAGATATTATATATAATATTTCTTAGAACGATCCTAAATATAAATATTACCCCTTTAGACTAGCCGGCCTAAAGATTCTTATTAATATTATTACTAAATATTAAGGTTTAAATAATCGACTATAAGAATTCGATAATATAATAAATATATTCGGGAATTTACTTCCTAAATTCCTAATACGACAGTACGAGAAGAGTAATTAGAAAGATTACGACCTTATCGAGTTTAAAAAGCTTTATTAAAATATCCTTAGGACTAGTTTTCCTTATAATTATAAAGAATATTACGTAACCCTCGTCGCCCGTTAGAAGGCCTTAATAATAGAGAAACTTATAAAACGGTAAATTTATTAGGACGATAATTAGTATAATATTATATTTATATAGAATCGTCCCGACCGCCCGACTAACGTTAATACTAACTAGGTATTTATAGTAGTACGGCTCCTCCGCTTATATAGTTATTTACCCTATCTCTCCGTCTCTTTAACTATATATAATTAAAAGTGGACTAATAAAGAGATCGAGAACCGGTATATAAATAGAGATAATAATCGGATACTAGAAAATTATATCCTAAATAGGGACTATATAATACTTAAGAAGATATTCTTTAAACTTAAAGTTATCGCCTCCCTTTTTAAAAAATATAAAGGGGTAAATATATTAATTATATTTTTATTCACCGAGATAATTTTAATAATAGAATAAGTAAGTCCTTCTCTTCTTTAAAATCTCCGATATAAAAGAGCCTAAACTCGTTTCTTTTAATTTATTAAACTTAACTTTCTCTTTTTTAACTAACCCTTTTATATTAATATTCTTTTACTATAATACGTCCGAGAGGAGATTAAATCTAAAATACGAATATTCTTCGGGACCGATAAGAAAAGGGACGCGGTTAAATATATATTTATACGTAAGATTAATAATAATAGTATATTACTAAAGAAAGATAAACCTAATATTTTAATTAGATTTATATATTAAATAAACGTAGGCTTAAATCTAACCTATACGATTATAATTATTCTATATAAACCCCTCTACTCTATCGGGATATATAAGTAAATACCGAAAAAAGCGTATTAAATAAGGTAGAAAGAGGAAGTATTCTACTATATATTAAATATTAATACCGAAATCGAGAAGTATATAGACGTAAAGCGTAAATCGAAGATAAATTTTAAGGAGGATACGTTTAAAATTATCGGTACGGCGAATATAGGAGGCGTAGGAGGCGCCGACGGAGGTAATAATATTAAAAGGAGTAATAGTACTAGGAATATTAATAATACCGCGGCGTTTATTATTAATATAGAAAATATTATTTAAGATAGTATTATATATATAGGGAGGAAAAGCGGTTAAAGTAAATAAATATAAAAATAAACCGCCGTTAATTAGGTTAAACCTTCTTATATTTCTAAACTATTAAATATTTAGGCTTAAATAGGAGCTAGGAAGCCTATTACCCCTCTACGCGCTTTTTTATATAATAATACTTATTTTCTATATAATAATACTTACTATAATACGTTATTATTATTTACGATTCTAATCCTCTACTCTATTATATTTAGGAACGATAATGAAAAACCGAGTATTATATCTAGCCTAGATCTAGGTTTAGATCTGGCCTAAATATCCCTTAGATACTCTTTAAATCTAATTTAGATTTTATTTAATCCCTAAACTCGCTATTAAGGGCCTACGCTTTTAATATTTTAATTATATCTACCGTTATTTAACGCGGTATCTAACTATATATTCTTTAGCCTCCTTTCGGATTTACGATCGATATAGGATTTTAGAAGTTAAGGGTTATTAACGAAAACCTTTAAAATAATAACGGAAAAGGAATATTAATTTACGAATATATTATTTAATATATCTATAACTTTTATAAAGAAGAAAGAAATACCGTTTTTTTAGTCGTTAAAGAATATACTACCCTCGATTTAAGGATATAGATATATAGATTATATTATTAGTTAAAAGTAAACGGTACTAGAGATCCTTAATTCCGAGGATAATAAAGAGGAAGATAACGACGGGGCGAATAATATTTAAAGCGGTATTAATATAAAGCCTACCTTTCGAGCTCCTTTATTAAATAATTAATATATAATACTTTTAATATTCGAATAGAGTGGCTATTAATAATAAGATATTATTTATACCTTAAAGCGGGTAGGTAATAACGGCGGCTTTATTATTAATAAAACTCTTAAACCCTTTAGGCTTTTTATACCTTAGTTTTATTTATATTAAAGCCGACGATACCTCTACTAAACCTCCCTACGAGCCTATAGTATATATTTTTATTCTTAACTCTTTTATTTTCCCCCCGCGGTTAATACCGAAAAAATCTATAGTTAATATTTATATTATAGGTATCGGAGCGGATAACTAAAGATTATTACCGGTTAAAATCGTCCGGCCCTTATAAACTACGATTATAAACGATATAAATAGCGATTCCCTACTACCTAAACGAGTATTATTATTATTACCGTCGTCTTTATTTTTATTTTATTTATTATTATCCTCGCCCCTATTTATACCCTCTTTTTAATTATTACTATTTTTACTATCTTAAGAGTTATCGCTAATATAACCCCCGCCTAAACTTTAAACTATATCGCCGCTTTAAGTTACGGAAGCGTAGGAGAGGGCTTACCCTCCTAGTTATTTTAAAATAAACGGAATATTTTACCGATAATTAATAACCGCGAGTTAATTATTATTATTATCGAGAAGGGTCTCTAGAGGCTAAGTATACGAATCTAATATAAATATAACGATATAGCTCTCGTATCGACGGGTATAATTAAATAGCGTAGAAGCCTATCTAATAGTATAAATAAAAGAAAAGTATAAACCTAAAATATTATTATTATTTATATTTATACTCTCGACCGCGTTAAATTTAATTATTTAAGAGACCGCCAGTTCTTTATTTAACGTTACTGGCGTAATAATATAAGGAAAATTATATACCTTAAAATAACGCGTAGTTTTATTATTAATAGTCTTTTATTAATTAATCGGGATAGGCTAAATCGGAGTTAATACGGTTTCGATTCGGGCTACGAGACCGTTAAAGGAAATCGGATATTATTAGGCGTACTCTTTATAAACTATAACTATATACTCGTAAAGGAATATAACGAGCCTAGTTATATTACTAGTAATATTTTTAGTATTTAATAACTTCGTATTAAATATTATATTACCTCGAACTTTCTTTAAGAACTTTATTATAATAATATCGGAGAGGAGACCTAAGATACGGACGGTATAATAAACGTTATATTTATTATTATTAGGGGTAAAGCGTACTTTATATTTAAAAAGATTAAGGAATTATAAATTCTTTATTCTAGTTTCTCGCCGGTTAATTTTTATAACTTAATAATACTTCTTTAGGTCGAAGAAGTCCGTATTACTCTTTAAAGAAATACGGATTTCTTCGATTTAAAGGAGTATTATTAGGTTATAAAGATTAACCGGCGAGAAATTAAAATAAAGGATTTAATTCTCCCTAGAGTAATATAGTTTAATAGGATTAATATATCGGTAGTTTTCTTTAAAGTCTTAGGGACTATTCCCGTTTCTTTAATAATATTTATTAAAGATAGTAGATAATTTAACGCCTTTATTATTTTTAATACTTTATTTACGTTTTACTTTTAAGGTAGTAAAACTACGTTATTTACCTCGGCCTTAAACGTAGCCTCTTTTTATATATTAACGGTAATAGCTTTATCTTAACTATTAGACGAGAAAGATATCGACGCCGAGACTAGCCTATTAGGCGATAACGAATATTACTCCGAAGAATCATTATATTCTAGGGAGGGTATACGGATATTCTTAATAACTAATACTACTACCGTCCTAACTATCTTAGTAGCCTTATTTAATTTCTTACTACTACTATCGTTAATAAAATAACGAATATAGGCCGAGTCCTTTATGAAGTTTAATAAGAATAAATTAATTATATTTAATACCGGCTAAACATTCTCTAGTAGTTCTTTAAAGTTAGATAAATCGTTATAATTATTATCGAGTAGAGTTGTATCCTCCTCCGAATATTTCGTCCCTCTAACGTCTTCGTTAGAAGCTGAAAGGTTAATTAAATCTTCCGCTTTAATTATTACCGTCTCCGGTACTTTATTATAATTAGGGCCGCGGACGGAGGATAATCTATTATTATCGGATATAGTTTTAGTTATCGAGAGCGCGAAAATAATATCGAAAACTTTATATAATCTACTTTTAATCTATAAGAAACTATCCTCGTTTAATAATATATAAAGGCTTTAACCTAGATCTGGCCTAAACCTAAACTAAATCTAGGTTAAATTTAAATAAGATTTAGGCCAGATCTAGAGCGCTAGAAAACTGGTTTAATATTAATATATTATATATATAAACGTTTTTCTTTATTATTTTTTAATATTTACCTTTATTTAAGCCCGTTATATAAGACCTAGAAATCCGTTAATTACGATATTAGTTATATTATAAACCGTGCTCTAGGTTATTTCTAATACGGTTTAATAATTATATTACGTAAAATTATAATAGTATAGGCGGTTAATATATAGGTTTAAATATTAAGTATTAACCGTCCTTCTAAAGACGACTCCTCTAAATATACTTATATATAATAATTTAAAGACCTCTTTATTTATCGTTTTATTTTTTTAATAATCTTATTTAAGTATCGCCCGATATTTACGGTATATTAGGCTAGATCTAACTTAATTTATTATAAAATCTATTATACCTTACTATAACTAGTTATCTAAATCACGCGAATTATTATACCCTCCTTACTCTATAATTATTATTAAATTTATTTATTTATTACTACTATCGCGCTACGGCCCCGGCGCGTATTATTTAAATACGATACGAAGCTATTTAAGGTTAATTAAATTATCCGGGATATTAAAAGAATACCCGTATTAACTTATAATACGAATATTAATAATATATTATTACGAGCTAAAAAGCTTATTAATAAATATCGCTATCTAAGGGATATATTTAAATACTAGCGAAATTATAAAGACGCGCTTAGAGTAGAAAGAACCTAATAGGGTAAATATTTAACGTTTAATTTTAAAGAGTAAATCGAGGTCTAAGGCTATCTAGCCTTCGGCGAATAAATATATATTAATATTATTATATACTAGAGGGACTTTAGTTAGGTAACTAAAATTAAGGATAATTTTAATAATATACTACCTCTTAATTTATAAAGTTAAATAGTAGTAGTAGCCGGCTCGAACGATACTCTTCTTAAATAAAAAATTAATACCGTTTATAATCTTTCCTCTTTTCGGTCTTTTTAAACCTTTAAGATCTACTATATACTAAATTAACTTATATTACGGAATTTTATATATAAGATCCGGTTTTTAATAATCTCCGCGTATCTACTAGACGAAGAATTTAGTATAGTTTATTTACGATTCGCGTTATTCTAGGGATATTAGATAACTCGTTATTTTATAGCGGACTCGATACTCGATTATCTCTTTTATATAACGGAGGAGGACGCGTATTATATAAATATCTTAAAAGATAGGGACCTATAAAATAATATTTAATATTTCTAGGACCGGGGTATAAACTTAATAAAAGGTAAATTTATTATAAACGATAATTTTAATTAACTATATCCTTTATCCTTTAATATAAATTTAATTTAAGAGATAGATTTATTTTTATTAGGACTTTAAACTTATTCTTTTCCTCCTCCGTTCTTCCCTCTTCTAGGTATTTAATATATTATAAATAAAAACCTATTATCGCGCCCGAAGGAGCTCGAAAAAAAGGAGTTATTATAAAAATTAATATCGAAAGTATATTCGTATTTACCTATTACTTCCCGTTTTCTTTACTTCGAGATTAACCTCTCTTCTTTATAACTTTAAAATATCGCCCTTCTTTTAATACCTTTTATTAAGACCTAATTTATTTACCGATAATAAAAAAGCTAAAGAGCCGGACGAAGCTTTTAAGCTCTAGTAATAATAAAGACGATTTATTATTATTATTATAAAAATAGCCTCCGAAAAAGCTTTTATTTAAAAAGCCTCGCGAATCCTTTAAGCCTTTAGAGGAGTCCTCCGAGTAATTAAATTAAAAGGATAAATTCGTATTTAAAGAATCCTCCGAACTAGCTACTAGTAATAATAAAGATAATAACGGGGTTAGAGAAGAGAAGGTAGAGTTAATTATAATATATAAATAATAGTTAATCGATATCTCCTTTAATAATATTATATTTATTAATTACTTTCCTAGCTTTAAAAAACTTAATAATAACTATTTATACGAATATATTCACGATAATATATAGGAACGCGTTATTATATTCGCGAAAATCGCCTACCCTAATAATTCTTACGGTGATAATATAATAATAATTCTTAGAATACTAAAATTAAATTATTACTAGTAGTGGCTTTTTAGTAAAGCGTTTTTACGTTTTTAAGCCGTTAGATATTTAGGTTTAAATAAGAGCTAGGAAGCCTATTACTCCTCTATATAATTTTATATATAATAATATTTACTATAATACGTTATTATCGCTTACGATTCTAATCCTCTATTCTATTATATTTAGTATAATAATAAAAAACCGAGTATTATATCTAGCCTAGATCTAGGCCTAGATCTAGCCTAGATATTCTTTAGGTTTAACCTAGATTTTATTTAATCCCTAAACTCGCTACTAAAGGCCTACGCTCTTAATATTTTAATTATATTTACCGTTATTTAATACGGTATTTAACTATATATTCCTTAACCTCCTTTTAGATTTACGATCGATACGAGGCCCCGGGAATTAAAGGCTACTAATAAAGACCTTTAAAATAATAATAGAAAAGAAATATTAATTTACGAATATATTACCGAGTATACCTATAATATTTATAAGGAAGTTAGAGATACCGTTTAAATTTAGGCCTAGCTTTAACCTAGATTTAGCCTAGATCTAGCCTAGATCTAAAAAAGCGCGCTCTTAATACTTCGACTATCCCTACTACTATTTATATAGTAATACGTTATTATTTATATAATTTAGATATAGCTGAGATAAGTTAGATTTAATTATATTTTACTACGCTATATTTCGCTTATTAATAGCCTACGAAATACGCAAAATACGCATTTTACACCGATTAAGTAGCGATTTTACAGAATTATTTTTCCGGACTTACCGATAGGAATCCCTAGTCGAGATTATTAAAGAGGTATTTATTAAATCTAAAAACCGTATAAACGCGCTAATAGCTAGAAATAACCTCCTAGAAAATAATAATACTATTTTATATAACTACGTAGATTTCTTAGAAGGCCTTATTATTAAAATTAATAATAAAATAGTCCGCGTTTTATTAATCCTAGAAGTCTTTTATATTACTTTTATTTAATACTATACCCGCCTCTTAAGTTAATATAGGGTCGATTATTTACTACGGGGTTTTTTTAATTTTGTAGAAATTAAAATACCTAAAGATTAATTAGCTAGAAGTAAATAAATAAAACTAATTTAAAGAATTAAAAACGTTAGTGGTATTAAAGACTTCGTTAATAATCTTTTAGCTAATATTAACGTAAGTATAAACTCGTTAATTAAAAGATATTCGGCTTTAGAACGAGTACGTAATCGAGAGAAGTTTAAATAATAAATAACTACTAATATTATATTAAGCGGTAAATTTATTAAAGAGAGCGATAAATTATATAATTAATTCGGTATAACCGCGCAGACTACCTTAGATTATAACGATCGCGCTGTTATCGAAACTATTACCGATAATAAGGCTACGTAAACTACTACGATTATTATCGGTTATAACGAACGCTTTATTACCGACGTTTTAATTACCGATAACTAGGAACCCTAGCTAGGTATTATAATAAATACATTAAAGATTACGGATACTCCTCTATCTAGTATTTATAGCCTAACGGTTAATCTCCGTCTCGACGACTTTAAGTAAAAACGTCGTCGTCTTTTTATTAATACGATACGTTTATAATAGTTCTAAATCGAGGTAATAGAGAATAAACTATATTAACGATTATAGTGTTTATTCTCGTTTATACTTTTATTTCGAGGCCTCGAGGACGTAAGGCCTTTATTTATAAGGGTAACTATTATAATTACTAATACCTTAATATAAGAGTTAATACCTTAGTATAAGATAATAGCTTATTCGTACTACTAGATAAAAGAAGTAATATATAATATACTAAGACTAAATCTTAACCACTATTTTATTTCGTTGATACTGTAATTCTTACGTGTCTTATTTCGTTAATACTATATTCTTACTAAATATCGTTATAAAACCCTCTACGAAATATATTTAAAATTAAAAAAAAAAAAAATTATTATAATAATATTATATATAATAAGCGATTTCGCGTCTACGCCTATTATAGTAAAGATAAATAATTTATATAAAACTTTAGATCGAGAGTATATAAAAGACGCTATAATATATTATTTCGGAGTCGAGCTTAAGAAGAAGTAATATAATATTTTAAATATATTATTAAATTAGAGAACGAATTTAATTTTAATTACGAAAACTAGATTTAATAAAAATATTATCTTTTAGGCTTTATTATTAATATTTTTATTTATTAAAATAATATTAATTATTACATTTTTAAATACTTTATTAAAAGAGTAATATAAGAAATTAAATTATATATTTAATTACCGACTCTTCGTTCTAAACGGCGATAGTAATAAACTTATTAATATTATAATAATATACTCCGGTTACTTTATTTATAATATAATAATTAAATACGATTTATAAATAAATAATTAATAATAATAATCTTTACGAATCCTAAAATTACTAATTCGAGTAATTTTAATACCGACGTATTATAGTATATTAATTTTACGTTATAATTATATTTATTAATAATCGACGAGCTTTATTTAATAACCGAGTAAAAAGAGTTTCGATTAATATACTTTAATTTAGGTATTCTTTAAAAATAATTATTATTTAGCGTCTCTTTTTTAAAGATCTTTATAATACTCGATATTAAAATACTCGAGATTATATAAAAGTAATATATTTTCTAAGAAGATATTATTATTATAAAGACTCCGTTTAATCGGCTAGAGATATATATTTAAATTAATACTACCTATAATCCTATTAACGGTATATTTAATTTATAATATATTTTATTATCGTAGATTACTACCGCCTAGGATATTCCGAAGACGATTATTTTTATAGATTTCGTAACCTAAATTAAGGATATATATTAATTAATATATATATAAATAAAACGATTATTATATCCGATCGAGGGTACGAAGTTAGTTATATCTTTTTTTCGCGGCGATAACTACTCGAGATAAATAAGATATCGCGATATATTTCGGTCTATTATTTATTTAAGATTTATTTTTATATATTATTATTATAACCGATATTTATAGGCTAGGGGTTAATAATCTAGATATAAAGAAAATTATTTAATAATTACTCCCTTCGTTTATTTAGAAAGTATATTAATATATAAATCGCGCGATATATTATAGTCGAGGGTAGGTATATTTCATTTTATTATATCTACCTTAATATATAGTTCTTAAAAACGGTATATTTTTAACGGAGCCGGCTTCGCTCGATAATATAATAATAAAATCTTTATCGGGGCCGAGAAGAGTTTATATAAATTATATAAATATTAACCGACGAGCTCTAATAATATTTAATTTATATAATCTCTTTAATATACCTAGGAGCGGTTATATTCGCGATATCGGCCTCGTCTTTTTTAATAATATAGAATATAATATATCGAATTATACGAAGTCATTCCCCTATTACTCGGTTTATAATCTAGAATTATAAATATTTATTATTATTTACGCGGAGTTAAATAAATTAGTAGATAAAAATTTATTTAAATATTTATAATATATATTTAAACTTCGAGTTTAGCGATATTAAAAATTAAATAAGAAATTCGTTAATTTATATTAATATTTCCCTATATCCTTAATAATATTTAATAAAATTTTAAGAGATTTAACGACGTAGGTAAAGAGTATTTATAATAAATAAATTATATATTAATAAATTAATAACGCGTAGTCTAGCCTCTACCTATATTATATTAAAATATTAAATATCCTAGAGTAGAGACGATAAAAAGAGTTAAATTAAGATAAAATATTCGATATAGTATAAGTAATATATAATAATATTAAAAGAAAGCGGCGGCTAGATCCGTTATTTAATAAAGAATAAATTAAATTTAAGGAGCGAAGAGATAATTAATTAATTAAAATAAAGTATAAATTAATAATTAAGAAAGTATATATTAAGGGTAGAATCATAATTAATAAAGTAAGAATTAAATAACTAAATATACTTATTATAAAAAGTAAATCTCGTATTAAAATTAATACGACGGAGAATTAATTTAATAAATTTTAAAATACGGAGCCGAAGACGACCTAATATAAAAGTAGTAAATATTATATTATTAAAGAGTAATATAATAGTAAAAGTTATACTTTATAACCTAGCCCTTATAGTAAAGCGAGTAAATTAAAGGGGGAATTAATAATATTATAATAATTATACTAATTATTATAGGAGGTATTAATAAATAAACCGGTATAATTAACCCCCTTTTAATCTCGTTAATATAAATAACGCTCTACGCGATTTTAAAATTAATTAATAAACCCGCGCCGCGCGGATTTATTATTAAATTAATCGATAAATATAATACTCGAAGACTTTAAGGTAGAAGTTAAAATTATAGAACTCTTTAATATAAAGTTAAATTTAATTTTTAGTTTAACTATTAAAGTATCTTTATATTTATTATCCGCTAATAATATATACTCCTAGGTATATCGCTCGTTATATTTTAATATATTCCTATTTAATTATTTAAATCTAGTATCGAAAAGGTTAATAATTAAGCTTAAAAAGAATTTATCCTACTCGGTATAACGAATAAACGATTTATAGGCGAGGTTAAGGGTTATATTTTAAATATCCTCGATAACGCTTTTAACTAAATATATAACCGAAAAGAGTTTTTTAAATATAAACTCTATTATTCTTTTTAGTTTTAGAAAGTATAGGCTATTAAAAACCTAATTTTTAAATAATATATTACTATATTTAGAATAATAGGACCGGTCGTATTAGAATACTTTAAAATTATTATTAAATAATTTAAAAAGGCGGTCGAGCTCGAAATTTATATCCGTTATTCCCTATAAATTCATAAAATTATTCGTTAATATATATTTTTATAATCTTATTATTACTACCGGTGAATTTATTATATAAAGTATATAAAGTAGGGCCTATATATATTTTAAAATACTAGTAGTATCGGCCTAGATAAAAATTATAATATAACGTAAAGCGTAACGGAGTAGGTTAATATTAATATATTTAATAATATATTATAGGGTTAAATAGATTTCGACGTATATATAGAAATTTTAATAATTCTAAAATTATTAATCGCGAGTGGATAGAGGTTAGGTATATATAACTTTAGAAATCTTTTCTAATACGCGAGGCTAGGTATTAATATTTAAAATATTTTATACTATAAATTAAGATATAATATCCTTTATATATTAAAGATCTATAAATTACTATTTTAAAATTCTAACCTATATTCCTACTATACGTATTTAGTAATTATAGATAATTAGGTTTTTTAATATTTAAAAGTTCGTTAATTAAATAATCTTAAAGCGATCCTAGCGATCGGCCGTATATTATAATATAAATAAATCCGTAAAGTTATTAGGGTGTCACGGGGTAGACTCTAGTATAGTATTATTAAACTAAGCCTCGGTACTTCTATATTAGGACTAGCGCCTTGGCTGGATTCTAGTATATCAGGGCCAAATCCTTTATAGATAATTAACATCTTTTATAAAACTAATAAAACTATATATTCTATATATATACCTTGATAAATGGTAGTAACGGTTTATACCGATTACTTTATCTATTAAGACGCTTTTATATACTTTATTTAATTAGTAACCTAACGGTTCTACCTACCTTAATACGAGAAAACGCCTACCTACTTTAAACCAGTACCTATATAGTCCCTCTATATCCGATAAACTCTAGAAAAGACCCTTTTAGTAGGCCTATCGTCACTATCACTATATTAGGTAACTTTAATTATAGTACTCGCTCCTAGAAGAGCTTAAATACCGAGTAGTAGGAGTTAATACCGCCTTAAGAAAATATACCTCCTCGTAACCCTAATCCGGGTCTTATACTAGGCTTTACCGTAGAGTAAGTTATATTATTAATAATAATAATTACTACTACTATCAGCCAAGCCATAAAGTAAATATTAACCGATTTTATTAATTAGTAGTAATACTAGCCAGAAGAGTATACCCTAAACGATAACGTCGAGTTTCCTAACCTCTTATAATTTACCGTTAAAGACGATAAACTAAAGGTTGAAGACGTTAGTTTTTTTAACCCTTAGTATAAGCCTAGAAATAACGCCCTAGTTTTAAATACCGGTAAATACGTATACTACTAAGACGTTTACGTTTTTATAAATAGACTTAAGGATATAGTAAATATAAAGCCTAATACTTATACCGTCTTTAAGAACTTTATTCCCACGTACCTTCGTAGCTTAGTTTTAATATAGTACTTAGTCGAGTTAATAGAGCTTAAAAAGAAACTCCTACGTAATATCGTATCCGATCTATAATAGTAGTATACTACCCTTATCGATCGATTTAAAATTAGAACCTCAATAACTATAGCTAAGATCGCTACCCTTATATATATACCCTAGGATATTCGAAAGGGTATTTATCCTCGCGTATTTATTTAAAATATACTATACCTCGCTAAGTCTATAAATATTACCTTAATATATTCCTAGCTTTTAACCCTTTAGAACGTATTTTATATAAATATACATCGGGATATCCCTAAGCTAAAAGTAATAATAATATTAAATTAATTCCTTAAAGACGTAGATAGTAAGGTATTAATTTAGGAGGACTTTTCCTCTCGCGGCTCTATATTACCTTAAAAACTACTTTACTTTCAGTTTCAATAATAGTAATCCTACTAGTAGGATAATTAGAAACTACTCGATAATAAGCCCTACAAGCTCTTTAAGGATAGATTTAATAAACTATTTAATAATAAACTATTCGACAAGAAGCTATTTAGTAATTACTACGCCACGCTATATTAGAATACCGTTTATACCGTTACGCCATATTAACGTATCGCCCATAACGGCGTACTAGAAGAAGACGAAGGTAACGACGTTAATAATCTAGAGTATAATACTTATTAGGTCATAGTTAAAGACTAAATATAAAAGCTAGCCGAATCTAGACTAGTACCGCGCTAAAATAGTTTTAACTTCGAAAATACCGGTAAATAACTACTTTTAAAACTCGCTAGCTATTCAAAAACTGCGCTAAGGCCATAGATTTACACTAAGACCTCACTTTTATATACGAAAAAAGTCGACTACTCAGTACCTCCCTATTAATACTCTTATAACGCTAAACGTATACGCCCTTATTTTATTAATACTATGACTACTACCGTTATTCGCCTACGTTACCTTTATACCTTCTTATCGCCTTATCTCACTATCGCTAAAATCAATATCCAAAAATATACTAAGAAAAATCCTTAAGGCTCTGCGCCAAGTTTTAAGACTCTACGGTACTCCCGCGGCTACCCCGCACCGACTATTCAAGAGCTAGGGATATACTATATATATTTATTTACTCTATTAGTTCTCTATATAGACGCCATTTACGTTATTACATCGGCAAGTCCGGAAACCCCGATTTTTACGCATTTTATACCGAAATTATATAAAATACTGGAAATGCGTATCTACTCATGTCCCGCATTCTAAGCACATTATGCACCGATTAAGTAGCGATATTATACCGATTTAGCAACTTTTTTTTTTTTTTTTTTTGAACTTTAACTTTTTATAGTATCTAGACTAGGGCCCCCATATAGGAATATAAATGTCTTACTAAATCTATTTTTAGCCTAGATTCCGAATTTTTAATTAGATTTTTACTAGCGTTGCCCTATAGGGCTATAAAGCTACTTTTAGGATTAAGTTTAGCGCTCCCGCGCAGACCTTAACTCTAACTTAAAAATCTTGGCGCCAAGATTTGCCAAGGCTGCAAAATGCGCATTTTGCACCGATTAAGCAGCGATTTTGCAGAACTGTTTTTCCGGACTTGCCGATGTACTTACGATACCCTATATCAGCGTATCAACGAGGGCGTTGACTTCTTTCTTTTAAAAGAGGCGTTCTGTCACGGGGTAGACTCTAGTATAGTGTTACCAGACTGAGCCTCGGTACTTCCATATTAGGACTAGCGCCTTGGCTGGATTCTGGTATATCAGGGCCAAATCCTCTATAGATAATCAATATCTTTTACAAAACCAATAAAATCATATATTCTATATACATACCTTGACATAGGGTCTTAATGAATTTTATAAAATAATTATAATATATTAAAGCGAAGGTACTAGAGACTTAAGCCCGGTAGTAATTAATTAAAAATATTAAATAAAAATTTAGAAAGATTGTTACGTAAAGCCTTAATAGATTATATATATAATTATATTTTAAGGTTACCGTATATTAATCGAAAATTAATATTAAAAATAGGGCTTTTACTATTTAATTTAAATTAATATTTAAATATATTTTTTAATATATAGATATTATTAACCGTTATACTTTTATCTTTAAATATTAGTATTATTAAGAAATATCTCGTTATTACCGGGTTTAATTTCTTTAAGACCGGTATTACTTTTATTTATAAAGACTTTATATTACCTAAATAAAATATATATACCGCCGAGATTACCGACTCGATATAATATAGCCGAATTTAAAACTTTAGTTCGTTAATATACTTTTATTAATATTAAAATATAAAGAAAAAAGTAATAAGATTAAAAATAAAGAATATATTTTTATATTTATATCGGTAGATATTAACTAACGAGCGATTATCTCGGTTAATAATAATATAATTATTAGGTATTATATATCCTATTAAAGAGCCCTTTTATCGAAGAGACGCCCTTCTAAAATTAATATAATAGTAATTAATCGGAATTCTCGGTAATCGCCTATTTTTTCTCTACGTCTTTTTTCTATATATTTATAATTATTATAGGTTAAAATAGTACTCGCGGCCTACTTTATTATTTAAACCTTTATTTCGGCGTCCTTTTTTAAAGTTACTATACGTCGTTATAATATTAAATATAAAATAATTAAATTAAATTAATATAGAGTATCGAGAACTCGTCGTTATACCCCCCTTTAATATAAATAAAGCCCTAAAATCATTTGAAAATTAATCGACCTATAAGGTCGTATTAAATAATAAAGTATTAATAATATAAAAACGGCGGGCTATTAAGTAGTAGGATTTATTAATAATAACGATAGATTATTTAGTTTATTTTTATAGTAAACTCGGTAGAAGATATTAAGTTATTATAAGGCCAGCCGTAATATAACTAGAATAATATTTTTAAATAATTATAAAGTACTACCCTTAAGCTCTTCTACGGGTAAATAAAAAATATTAGATATTTTATATTTCTTTAGGATTTTAATTTCTTATTAAAATATATTAATAACTAGCTAGCTCTATTTCTTAACTAGCGAATCGTACCGTTTAAATATTAATTACTTTTCGAATCGGGAATTACTAGGTAACTCGTTATAAGCGAAATCGAAAAATTATTTTTATATTAAATAGAAAGTATAAACCTTATGTAATTTATAGAGCGCTTTTAAAAATCTCTTTATATCTTATTATATATCGGCTATTATTATTAATATATTAATAATCTTTTCGTTTTTTATTTATTATCGACGATATTTTTTATTACCCGCTTTTATTTCTTCCGATAAATTATTACTACCGGTAGAGGTAGAGGTAGAGGCGGAGGGAGAATTTAAAGAAGAGGAGATAAAGATTAACCTATTTAAAATTATATAAAGGCGGAGATTTAAAGTAAAGGTACGGCGCGCTTATTTAAATAAATAATTTACGGTCTTTATATATAACGGAGATAAACGAGGAGGCGATATTAAGAGGCTAGATAATAAATTAATAAATAATAATATAGTTTCTATATTAATATAATTTATAATACGGATTATTAATATTAACGATTAATATTAATAACTAGTATAGGATTATTATAAATAAAATTAAAATAATAAAGTTAGGCGAAACCGCGCCGCGCGGTTTTACCTTATAATTAATAATATCCTATACTATTAATATAACTTAGTACTAGCGCCCTTTAATTTTATTATTTACCTACCGAAAAAAATTACTCTCGTTATAAAATCTCTTCTCCGTTTATTTTACTCTACTCTAGGTTATTTTAAATAATTTTAATACTTTTAAATAATATCTTTAAATAGTTTTTTATACGCGTACTCGGTTAATTTTTAATAGTAAATTAATATAATTTTAAACGACTAGGTCCTCCTAAATTACTCTATATATTAATATTTAATTAATAAATAATATTAGAACGAGTTAGGTACCGGCCGGAAATCGATAAAGAATTAAATTAAATTTATTCGGTAACCTTAATAATATAAAATTTACTACTATTTATTTTAAATAAATAAGGGCGAGGTCCGATTATTTATCGGACTCCTTATTATTTAAAATCTCGTTATCTTCTTTTACTTCTACGAATTATAGGAGGATAATTTTTTAAAGAATAATATCTAGGCGGCCTAATATTAAATTATATAATATTTTAGGCCGAGTAATTGTTATATTTCTACGCGTATATAGTACCGGAACGAATTAATTATAATTAGTTATATTTATTAACTCCTAGATCTTATTTATTTTATATATATAATTATTTATTATCTTTCCCCGCTTCTTTACCCTCTTTTATTATTCGGTTATATTTTTATAGAAACCTAGAATAATCTCCGTATAATTATTAATAATCTCGTCGTTAAAAGATATTAATCTTTATATAATATTAACTTTATACCTATAAATAAGATATTTAGGTATATTTATATTAATATATTAAAAAAAGATCGAGTCTTTAGACCGAGTATATTTAATATAATAAAAATATAAAACTAGTTAGTAATTACGATTAAGTTATAGGTATATATATAGAGCCTAATATATCGGATTTTATTAAATAATTTATTATATTAATAAATAAAATATTATCCGTAGTTACTCTTTATTAGGTTATCCGTTCCGCTTTATTTAATAATAAAGATATATATCGAACTCCTTTATTATAATATTTTTAATTTTAACCTCGGAGTTACCCTCTAAATTTACCCCCGTTTATAATTAATTAAATATATCTTTAATAATAATATTACCCGTCTCTTTCTAGGTATCCTATATTTCTAGCCCTCCTATTTTACGAACGATAAACCGCGATATTTAATTAATTAAGAATACTCTAATATTTATTTTAATCATTTAATATTTATAAATTTTATATTTATTATTATTTATTTATAGTCGGGTTATTATCCGTTATTAATTTTTAGTAACTATATTAATTTTAAAAGTATCTATATTATTTCGATAATATTAGTATTTAATTAATCGTAAACGGATATTCTCTTCGTTTAATAATTTAATTTATAGGCCGAAATATCTAGCTATAATATATAAGTATATATAATAAATATATTATAAATCGGACCTAGTTTTTATAAATATTTAGAGGGTATTAATTTAACTAGCCTTATTATTTATATTAATAATTTTTAGATTTTTCTTTATTACCCGTTTAAAGGAATTAGCCGATAGGCCTATATAATTATAATTAAAATATTTAACCCGATTATTTATTCCTTAATTCTTATTATTATTATCGTCGTCGTTATTATCGTCCTTATTAAAGTTACCGCTCGAAGATATTATATCTTTATTCTCCGAGGTACCGCTTAAATCGTTATTATTAACTTTATAATTTACCGATTCGGGTTTAGTCTCTTTATTATTAATAACCTAATAATTATATCTCCTACGTTTTCTTTATAATAAAGGTCCCTCGTTATTATTTATTTTTAATTTTATTAAATACTTTCGATTAATTTTTAATTTTATTAATTATTTATCCGTTAGGCCCGACTTAATTAAAAGAGTATAAATATTAGTTTTATTTAAATTACTTAACGTCTACTAGTCTTTTGGGATATTTTTATACGTAGATCCTCGTTTATAATTATTTTATTCTAAATAATTAACCGTTAACTAAATAATTATAAAATAAATATTATTATAAATAAATTTTTTAGCGATTTAATTTACGTAGCCGAGGTGATTTTCTTTTATAATATCGAATTATTAATTCTATATTATAGTCCCTTATATATTTCGTATACTTTTAATATATTTCTTCTTTCGTCTATAATTAATTATCGCCCGTTTTCGGATATTTTATAAAATCGTCGAGTCTAGCGCTTTATACGCTTTTTATTTACTCGCGAATCTTATTATTTAAAATTTATTATTTATTAATATACTTTATACCTCGGTAATAATCTCGTTAACGATCTCTATATTATTAACGAACTTTTTTAATATATCTTAAATTAGATCGATTTATACCCTTAATTCTCCGGTTTAATATATTATTTTATTAATCTTCTAGTATATATTTATTAGTAATCTATTCGTCGCTTTAATTATAAACGCGAGGATCGAGGCGCTAGCGACCGTTAAAGAAGAAGAATCTTTATAAAATATTAATAAGGATAATATAATAAATAATTAAATAATAAGTCGATAAAAAATAAAGAGAGGTAAAGAGCTTTAACGAATAAAAGTAATAAAGATTTAAATAAAATTAATAAATGAAATAAATTATTATACTACCGACGATAATAATAATAGGGTTAGTATAGTAAATACTAATAATAATACTAGTAATAATAATCGTTAATAAACTTTATATACTAAATTTTAATATATAATATTATTACTCTAGAAGATTATTTTAAAATTTGAATATTTTTAGCTAGGAGGTGAAGTTTAAATAAATATTTAATATTAGTTAATATACGATATTATTACTCTAGAAGATTATTTTAAAATTTAAATATTTTTGGCTAGGAGGTAAAGCTCAAATAAATATTTAATATTAATTAATATACGAAGTTATTTCTCTAGAAGATTATTTTAAAATTTGAATTTTTTAGCTAGGAGGTAAAGCTTAAATAAATATTTAATATTAATTAATATACGAAGTCATTACTCTAGAAGATTATTTTGAAATTTAAATATTTTTAACTAGGAGGTAAAGCTTAAATAAATATTTAATATTAAATAATAATATTCTAATCTAATCTCTCTATTTAATACTAGTAACGATTAAATCTTAAATATCTTTAAACTAAATAAGAATTTAAAATTTATTTTCGAATAATAAAAATTCATTTTTAAATAATATAATTATTAATAATAATATTTAGGCGCCCCTAGCCCCGCCTAAAAACTTTTAAATTTCAAAATTATTTTTTAAACTAGTTTTTATTTTAATTTTCATTTCTTCTTTCTCCTCTTTAAATTAATTTTCTTAATCTCTTTATTTAATCTTTATACTTTAATACTAATTATAGTAAGAGATAATAGTATTTATAATTTAATATTAATTACGGAGATTAATAATCTTTTAAACGATATAATTTACTCTAACGATAATAATAACGAAGGGGATTTATTAAATAAACCGTCCTCTAATAATATAAATATAAAGATAATTTTAGGCGAGATACTCGAGGACGGAATTTTAATAAATCCTACTCGTTAACCTCTATTATTTATTATATTAATATTATAACTAGAATTATTTTACGGAGGATTATAAACTAGCTTTCGAAGATAATAATATTAAACCGAAGTATAAAGGACCTACCCCGAAACTAGGTATAGAATATAAATTAAATAAAAATAACGCGTTAGTCCCGAGAACTAAACCGGCGGTATTTAAAACTTAAATAACTAAAAAGGAATAATCGATTTATAGTAGAAAAGAGAAGGAAAAAGTAGATAAAAACGATAACGACGATATATTAATCGATAATAACGATATATTAATCGATAACGACGTTATATTAATCGATAACGATATTAATTATAATTATAAATATATAGAGAATTAATTTAATAATAAGGAGATACTTATTAAATATAAATAAAAAATATTTATTAAATTTAGAAAGAATAAAGTTATAGGGTCTATTAAAGAAATATTTATAAAATAAAAAAAAAAGAGAATAAATTAAAAAATTAAAAAAGATAAGAACTTTAATAAATTTATAAAGAAAAAGCGCGATATTAAAATTACTAAACCTCTAACCTAAGAAATAACGATATATAATATTATTTATTACGACCTTTATAACTTAACTAGAAAGAATATTAATAAACCCGCCGAGCGCCGATATATAATTTTTATAACTTATAATTACTTTATTTTATTTATAAATTTAGGAATTTTAAAAGTCGACTAGATCCCTAAATTTAATATCCGTTTAGATAATTAGATTATTTTATTTATAATTAACTAGTACCCGGCTAGAATCTTTATAAATAAATTAAATAAATTCGATTTAACCGGAATAATATATAGTTTAAAATACCCTCTCAGTTATACCGCTAAATAATAGAAAGCGGTAAAGAATATAAATATTAATAAAAATATATTAATAACGGAGGAGGAGGGATAATACTATATATAAATAAAGAGCCTATATATATTAAATAGATAAAAAGTATTTAATATTAATTTATATTTTAATTATCCGGTTAGGGAGAAGATCCGCTATTAGAAACTAATATAAAAACGATTTTATAAAGTATATATTTAGTTTATATTTAAATACCCTAACGACCCGATCTTCCTAACTCTATTATTATATATTAAATTATTATTATTTATAGAGGGGGCCGCCTAGGAACCCTCTTTTTTAATCGCGAATAATATTATATAAACCGAGATTAATAAAATAATAATAGTAATTTAATAGAATATTTTTAAATATAATTACGATAATTTTTAATAATAATTAAAAAGCTAGTAAATCCGCGCGGTATAATTTTACCGCGTCGTTTATAATAGTCCTCTAGATAGTAATACCAAGTTTATAAATAATTATAATAAAGTTAAAATTTCGAATTTACTACTAGAGTTTAAGACTGTAAATATATTAACTCTATTTTCTATAACTATAAATATACTAATATTAACGTCCTAGATTTCTAGATAATAATAATAATAAAAGTTTATATATAATAACGATAAAACCACGATTATAATAATAGTAAATTTGAAATCTTAATACTAAATAACTAAAGTTTTAATTTTAAATAATTAAATCTTTAAATTTAGATAACCTTAGGCTCGACTCTAAAGTATATTTATTATTAATTATCTTTAAGGGTTTAATATTAGAAGGCTAGCCCCCCGCCTAAAATACTTAAATTTTTAAAATTATTTCCTAGACTAGAGTTTAGTTTTAATAAAATTTTAAATAATCCCTTTTAATTATTAATCCCCTTTCGATTATTAATTTATAATATCAGAATTATTATTTAAATCGTTAATACCCTCTCCTCCTAATATTTATCATAATATAATATATATATTAATTAATTTACCTTATATTTAAAACCTATCGGACTACTACTATATTATAATAATATTCGAAATACTTCTAAAAAAGACCCGTAATTAAATCTATAGGTATTATTTTATTTACGTCGAAGAAATTATTCTTTATTTAATAAAGAACGAGAGGTTAATATTTAAAGAAAACTTTTATAAACTAATAAAATATAATATAAATAGAAATTATAATATTTTAATTAAAGACCCCGAAACGCTCGGGGGGGTTATTTATATAACGGATTAACTTTATATTACCCTACTCGGCGTAAATAAAAAATTTGTAAAAATATAACGAGTATTCTTTTTAGGTATAATATCTAGCGCTTAAACTATCTTAATTACTCGATTAATAACGAGTATAATAAAGATCCCGGATCTATAAATATATAATTTTATTTTAGTTATTATTTCCGTTATATTAAAGTCTGTTTATCGATAAATAATAATCTTAATTATCTTTTTATTATAATAGATACTCGAGCGGAGTAGCGAAATATAGGATTTAATATAAAAAATAAAGTTTACGGAGCCTTAATAACGAATTTAATAGACTTTTTTAAATAAAAAAACGAGCGTTTAATATAAATAACTTAACTACGATCTTTAATTTTTAATATAAAGAATTTATTCTATCTAAATAATTACTATTATAGGGAGGCTTTATATAATTTATATTACTATATAATTTAAAAAGGCCTTTAATATAGAAAGGAGCTCGATCCGGCGAAGTTTTATAACTATATTAAAATTAATAATATAATTCTTAATAATAAGGATATATTAAATATTAAAATAAAATCTAAAACGAATATAAAAATAGTCGGCCTCGATATAAATTAGGATAAATTAACGGAAGGGGAAAAAGGAGAAGACGGGGTAACGAATAATAACGGGGATAATAAAAACGCGATCTTTATAAAATTTTAAAGTTTAAATATATTATACTTTATTAAAAGGGCTAAATAAAGAATAGTTTTTAATCTCTAATAATAAATATATACTCTTTAATATTTAATAGATAGTAATAATTAATTAATAAATAAATACTTTTAATAAGATTTTTATTACGCCGGTATTATAATTTTATAAATAATAATAAGAAAATCTATAAATAGTCGCTTATAATTTAAGTTCTATTAATATTAAAATAATTATTAACTATAATATTTCTATATATAGCTATATTAATACGTAATAAATTTAGATTTTATTATTAAGATTACGGTATTAATCTAAAAATAGAATAATACGGGTATTTTAATAATTAATAATTAAAATAAGACGAACTAGATATAATATTCGGATTTTATACTTAGACGTACTACCTAAAGGTTCCGTAGTAAATAGAAGACGCTAACCCGAAGGGGCTTAGCGAGCGGAAGCTAACCCGAAGGGGCTTAACGGAGCTTGGCACATCTGAGGGACTAAGGCAACGACTTCTTAGTATTCGAGATTTCCCTACCACAAAAAGCTAACTCTACGTATAGTACTTCTAATACATTATTTTCATAGAAGTAGATAGCTCTACGAAAGCCGATTCTAAGGCAGTAGGAACTACTTAATTCGAATAGAAATTTGATAAGTTATTGGGCTTGAAATCTATATAGGAGGCTTGCTCTTTTTAGTAGGGCCACCAGGGGCCAAATTCTAAGATTCTGGCTAAGACTTTAACCCCTTATATCTTTCTTTTTTGGTATCCGAATAAGTAAATTCCGACTGCGTTAGAATCGCCTTTCGTAGAGCTATCTACTCATATAAGATTCATGTATTAGAAGTACTATACGTAGAGTTAGCTTTTGGTGGTGGGCACGGTGGGGAAATCCTGAACGCCAAGAAGTCGCGTTGGACTTGGGCATGCTAAATGCTTGGCGGAAAACCAACATCAACGTCGAGCTCGAGCCAAGTATTTGGTAGGCAGTGCTCTGTGCATATTCGTCAACGAGAGATCGTTGTTCATACCATGTCATTATGTCCTGAAAGTAACTTACAGTATGGCCATTACAAGCTAGGCGCGAGCATTCATCTGGATAGCTGACCAATGGAGCACCACCCTTGAACGCCTCCTCTACATGTTTGTCTAAATTGATTGGCCATTCTGATTAGAAACAATGCTCGTAGTATAATATGGCTACAGGTTTTGGCTTTTCAGTTGGTGATCTGTTTCTCGCCCTCAAGCTGATCAAAGACTCAATTGAAGCGGTAAATGATTCGAAGGGTTCCTCCGCAGACTATGGAGCCCTTGTCAAGGAAATCGAGGGCCTGCAAGATGGCCTGGACGCCGTTGAAGACATTCAGTCGGACGCTCAATTATCACTCAAGCAGGCCTCGGCCCTGGAGAGGTCCATCCGTTCATGTCAGGAAAGCGTCAACGAATTTTTCGCCTCGATCGCCAAATACCAGCCCCATTTATATGCCAGTGCATCCGGATTTCAGTCCAGTCTCCGCAAGATAAGGTGGTCGCTGTGCAAGAAAGACGATGTCAAGAGATTTAGAGCGCAGCTTGGAAGGCACGCGTCTTCAATCAGCATGCTACTTATCAGCTTCCAGGCCAAGCAGACCCTAGAGGCCAACAGGGCCGGAAGTAGTGTTTTGGTAAAGTCTCGAGAAGATGTTGACGATCAAATTGCCGAGATGCTGAAAGGCCTGTCCTTGGAACAACGTCAACTTTTCCTTATTACGATGCAGCAAAACAAACAACTGATGCAAAGCGTCGAGGACCTGAGAATTATGTTGCAGGCACAGACAGTCGTACCATCGCAAGTACTGCTTCAACAGCCAGTCATCTTACTCGACCCCTTTGGGAAGACGGCTCCGTTTCATCTCGACTTCATCGATTCCTCAGAATGTTTCATAGCTGTCCTCAAGGCAAGGTTCAGTAATGCCGGGGTAACGTCCGCTGGGTTGACGAAGCTGGAAAATCGCGACTTCCTGATCCAGGATACCCGCCGACGGAGACCAATTGACCTGGATAAGCGTTGGGAAGCCGCCTTTCGTCCCGGCCAGCATGTTGACATGAGTATGATATTCCATCGTTTCGTCTGCCCACCAAGCACTTGCCCTGCTTGTCTCGAAGAGAATATGGAAGACGATGAGCAAATTTGTTGTCAAGAGTGTGGTCTATGCTATCAGAACGTCCAGGCTATCAGTAGTCGGTCTCGAGATTGGAAGCGGCATCTACCCAGCAGTCGTAATGAAATTAGTGTAGCAGGCGAGGAGATCCCTTATCTGTTGCGCCAGCCGGGCAAGGACCCAGAATTGAGAGTATTCCGACCCATCAGAGAGTCGGAAGATGAAATCTTCGAAGGATATCGTAGAGTTCAGCTGGTCTCGCAATCTCTGGATCTTCTGGATGGGAAGTATCCAGCTTTACAACTGATTGAGGACTTTTGTCGATTTGCCGAGCTACTCAAAGGGGTTGCAGAAAATACATCACCATTCCTGCCAGACATACAAAGTCTACATGCGCGCGCCGTTCAGCATATCCTACAACAGCGTAGTAGCTTTCCTGCTTTTGCTTCTTTCTCACAAATCGAACGAGTACGCATGCGTCTAGCCAGGGAGACTTCGGATTTGAGACAAGAGATCGACAAGCTCGTCCAGCATCTATATAATGATCCAGATACGATGAACTTGATGTATTACATCAAGGAAATCTATCCATCGGAACATGGGAAAGACTACTATACTGGAGTATTGACCAGAATGGCTAGCAATTCGGATTTCACGAAGTCTACTAGTCCCAAAGCCAAAGCCACAGAGCGAATGCAGTGGCTCCTGCTTGATAGCAGGACGAAGTGAAGCATAAATTTGAATGCTTGTTCTACGCGATTCAAGCGGAAAGCAAGCTGGACGGATGCCGTCGAGTGAATGACGATAGATTCAGCTGCAAGCCGGAGGACAGGATGAGGCTTGATAAATAGCCTGATGCAAAAGCCAAGGCTGCGGAGAGCGTTTTCGAATGCTTTAAGGAGTGGCCACAAGAGACAGGCGAGATACATGCAGCATGGTCGAACAGCCATATCTTGATCGTCTCGAAAGCGCTCCAAACTTCCTCAACAGGCCTCTTGACCGCCTATGGGAAGGTCCCAGTGGTCCAGCCATGTCGATCAGTACCTGCAGACGCAAAGAATTTCGCTCCAAGCCTGTCCGGATGTCATTTGCATTCGAAGTCGACTGCAAATAGCCTTGTCAGCCAAAATCTTGACAAGGGTCTTCTTCTTGATTGAGAGTAATAGAGTAACCCCGATGGCAAAGGGAAGTTTAGTTCTATGATGTGAAGTGAAGTGCTAGTGGGCTAGGGAGGGTAAAACTATTACAGTCCTCTAACTAGGATGGTCTATTCCAGAACTCCGAAAACAAGATCAATCCCACTATTATCGAAGGGCAACGGCTATGCTTAAGTAGAATGGTCGGCTTGAGATACTCTCTCCTCAACTTGTCTTTAACATGGCTTACGGTGTCACTATAAGCTCTATGCACTGTTTGGTAGCCTTATATACGTGTCTTAATGTACTGCAAAATAATGGCTTTTCAGTGTCGGTCGGAACAGAGACCTAATTGTCTCGTACTCTCACCACAGTTAGGGCGGGATATTGGATTTCTTCGGGCTAGAGGCCCGACCCTCGCGTGATGCTCCCCCGCATCATGCCGCCTGGCCGGATATTTGTACCTAAATAAACAAGGCTTTCAACCCAGCTCCGTTCAAGAAGCAAGATTCGCACATCGACAATGGCGACCTCTATCACTGAAGATATTGCTACGGTGAGAGGCAGTGAACCACCCGACTATATGAACGAGCATGTCTTCTGTCGCAATCGACTACCCCCAAGAGCGTACTTTCTACCCGCCCAAACCCTGCTCCTCTCTGGTCGATGGCGCTTTCATTATGCATCGAGCCCACTAGAAGTCGAGCCACCGTCGCATAAGGCTGACGCTTGGTCTCTGATTGACGTGCCTGGCCACTGGTAGTAGCAACCTAGAAGCACTGAAGCGTGACTCGTGCTGACTAGTGAATGTTCAGGCAATTGCAAGGCTACGGATATCCTCACTACACCAACTTCGACTACCCATTTCCTGCACATCCACCATATGTTCCTTCTGAAAACCCGACCGGTCTTTACGAGACCGATTTCTCGATCCCGAGCTACTGGGACGTTGAAGGTGGCTTCACGTATCGATTGCGTTTTGAAGGAGTAGACAGCGCCTACCACGTCTGGGTAAATGGAAAAGAGGTTGGATACGGCCAAGGAGCCCGGAATGCTGCTGAATTCGACATCAACGACTTCCTAAGATCGGGTGACGGGCAAAAGAATACTCTGAGGGTCAAGGTGTACCAATGGTCAGATGGAAGCTATATCGAGGATCAAGATATGTGGTGGCTGTCCGGTATCTTCCGTGACGTATCGCTGATTGCATTTCCTAAGAAAGCCCATATCGAAGACTTCTTTGTCCAAACCGAGCTTGACGATCATTACAAGGATGCTGAGCTCAAGCTGAATCTTTGGGTAAAGCTGGAAACGGCTGTAAAGGTAGCTGCAAGCTTGACTGATGCAAATGGACACGAAAAGTCGCCGCCGCAAAGTTGGGATCTCGACGCTGGCGCCACCTCGCACGACGCAGGCTTCAAGGTCTCAAACCCTCTGAAATGGTCGGCTGAACATCCACATCTATATGCTCTAACAATTACCGTCACGGCTGAGGGTCGGACCTTACAAGAGATCGTCCAGCCTGTTGGTTTCAGGAAGGTAGAGTTGAAGGATGGACTCGTTCAAGTCAATGGTCGTCCAATACTCTTCAAAGGAGTTAATCGTCACGACCATCATCCTCGCTTTGGTCGTGCCGTTCCCATAGACTTCATCAAAAAGGATCTAATGCTGATGAAGCAGCACAACGTTAATGCTGTTCGTTGCTCACATTATCCGAACCATCCTAGCCTTGTAGCTTTCGCGGATGAGATCGGTCTCTATGTCATGGATGAAGCAGATCTAGAATGTCATGGAATGGGCGTTGATTACGCCCACAATATCTCGGACAATCAAACCTGGAAAGGTGCTTATCTAGATCGTATGCATCAGCTCGTCCAACGTGACAAGAACAACCCCAGTGTCATCATCTGGAGTTTGGGAAACGAGTCATTCTTCGGTCAAAACCACATTGCTATGTACCAGTGGGCTAAAAGCTTTGACACGACGCGCCTCGTTCATTACGAAGGAGATCGTTCATACGTGGCTTCGGACATTTGCAGCTCAATGTACAACTCGATTGATGATATTATTGACTTAGCTACGCGTGACGAACAAAAGTACAAGGAGAAGCCAGTAGTGCTCCAGGAATATGGTCATGCGATGGGCAATGGCCCAGGCGCGCTGAAAGAATACCAAGAGACCTTCTATAAGTATAAACGACTACAAGGTGGATTCATCTGGGAATGGGCAAACCATGGTCTGTTAAAGGAGCTTGATGATGGGAGTGGCAGAACATTCTATGCCTATGGGGGCGACTTTGGCGATGAGCCAAATGACAAGAACTTTGTTTGCGATGGGTTGTGCACGTCTGAGCATCTTCCTGGGCCGGGGTTGATAGAGCTGAAAAAGGTCTATGAACCTATCAGCGTGACAATGAAAGAGGATACCTTACTTGTCCGGAATCGCCACGACTTCATATCGCTGAAGGATATGCAGTACACTTGGACGATTTCGCGATATCCATCTGAGTAAGAGTCATTGTTCCCACCAAGTATTTGGCTGACAATTCATAGTGGAGACGAAGAACAGCTTGTGTCTAAGACAGAAGACCTGCTTGACTCCATATCTGCTGCTGGTTCCGAATTCGCTATCGGGCCCTTCAATCAAAGCATAACCAAATGTGATCTCAGTCAACCAGAGACCTGGCTGCGAATCTCGTTCAGATCTCAGTCGAAATTGGAATGGGCTGAGTATGGCCACGAGATTGCTTGGGCAGAATTCCGGCTCGACCGAAACGAGAGCGCTTCATCGAAGCCACCTCGGGTTCCATGCCTGCCGTCTCTGCGTGTCAATGAGTTTGCCGGCATTCTACGCATCGCTGCGCCCAACTTCGCTATGTCGTTCGATCCAATTCAGGCTAGGATGTTGAATTGGAGCTATAGAGGGATTGATCTGATCTCCGAAAACGCTGGTCCAAAGTTGACCTTCTGGCGAGCGCCAACTGATAATGACGCGCCTAGAGCTGCGAACGTATGGCGGTGTTGGGGCCTGCAGCGAATGACCCAGCAAGTCCGTTCAGTGAGCCATCAGCACTTCAAGGACTCTGGTAGATTCGTGATCACGGTCGAAAGCTACTATGCGCCACCAGTCATTGCATGGGGATTTGAAACGACCACAACGTACACAATCCCCAGCGAGGGCAAGGTGCTGGTTCACGTTCACGCGACTCCCACTGGTCTCATACCAAGTATTCTACCCAGAGTGGGCGTTGAGATGATGCTACCCGAAGACCGCAACGTTGCTCAATGGTTTGGTCTAGGACCTGGACAGACCTACAAAGACATGAAAGAAGCCGGCAAGATCGGAGTATGGAAACGAAGCGTGGACAATATGATGACAAATTACGATATGCCACAGGAGAATGGAAACCGCACACAGACACGATGGGTAAAAGTTACCGACGAGCGAGGCATCGGCATCAAAGCGACCTTGGAACGGGAGCCAGCGCGTGCTGCCGCTTCGGCACAGCACTCGAACTCATCGTCAGCAGATACAACCTCCTCGATAGAGACGTGGGAGATGGTGCGTCGACCCAAGGAACAGACTACTGGCCGGACTGGATTTGATTTCGCTGTCTCGAGATATACTGCAGAGGACTTGGATCAAGCACAACATCCGTATGAGCTGAAAGGGAGCAAAGGGGTCAATTTCCGCATTGATGATGACCATCATGGGTTAGGAAGTGCGTCTTGTGGGCCGGATACGTTGGAGAAGTATCAGTTGAAGACGAGGGAGTTTGATTTCACGGTGACGCTGGAAGCTACCGGTGTACAATTGTAGGCTTAGGTGGGGGGGGGGGTAATGAGTAATGTTGAGTATGTGTAAGATCTATAGCATCGTCTGTCAATGGAATCGGGGTTCTGCAAAAAAGCCGGCGCTCTCCGAATACAACTATTTCCTCTTTGGTGTTCTACCTTCACTTGACCTCGTTATCAAGCATGTATGTTTTCCAAGACTTACTTCCTTCATGACCTCGCCACTATCCGCTGAGTGACCTGTATGGATCTTCCGATATGAAGCAAGGGTGTTCTACCTTCACTTGACCTCGTTATCAAGCATGTATGTTTTCCAAGACTTACTTCCTTCATGACCTCGCCACTATCCGCTGAGTGACCTGTATGGATCTTCCGATATGAAGCAAGCCATTCAAGTAGCAGAACATACCGGGCTTTCAGGACTCATAGATTCGAATCTGCTTGCAAGCCGAGCTTGGAGACGGATCTGGAGACGGTAGAAGCAGCTGTTGCGGAAAGAGTGGACGAGCAGCAGTCTCGAGTCTCCATGCAAAGCAGTGAAGAACACTGTAGTACCAAATCGATGGGGGTTTGAATGTGTGTAGCCTGGGGGCAGGTAAAGGGTACCAAGCGTGCAAACCGAGCTATGCGATGTCCAATCTCAAAGCAACCTTTTACCCAATGCGTCTTTATAACACATGGAGTTTGATAGTGCTCAAAAGCCATCAATATCGCTGACGCAGCATCATAGGCCTTTGCTCAGAGTGCTGCCTACACCCTCTCCAATCCCACCTTTCCCTACCACCCCGCCAGCGTCTTTGCCCACCTCATCTTGGAGCTTATTGACGTCTTCGTCATCTGTGACGCGCTGACCTGTAATTGTACCTAATGACAGCCCATCAGCGTTTACCTGTGAGACTCTCCATCATTTCTAATTCTTACTCTTTAAGCCATGAGAGACCTTGTTCTCGCCCATCTTGTCCAACAGTACTTCTTGGGCCTTGGACTGATACTTGTCAAGATAGCCAGCCACCCAAGCCAAACCAACCAGAAGGGAGACTAGGGTGTACGCAACAACTATTTGGATCTCGTAGCCCATCTTGCTCGAATATGATGTTGGATGAGGGATCAAAGCGAACTGACATTGGCGAGATCGGTCAACAAACGCGAAGTGTCTTGGCAAGATCGACAGGGCTTGGCGGGGTGCCCCGCTATTGATATCTCCGGACTGAAGCTTGCTTGTTGGCACATAGCCTCGCTCCTACACTCTCTTACTGGGTATTCACTGCAAATACTTTGCTGTTGGCTTCGAAGGAGTTCCTGGCGCTGGCTATGCAGGAACGTTGATTTACTTCATGACCTGAGGCCACCCTGCAGTCGTCCTGATCCTACACGCGACCCTCTAAAGCTCTTGATCTTCTTCAGCTTTCCCTCCTGCTGCAACCCACACTGCGACCACTTTCATTTCTAGTCGAGAGATATTCACGGCCTCATAATTATCAGCGATCCAGCGAGCGCATGTTGAATCACTTCAAAAGCGATACTATTTCAGGTCAGGCAGGCGCAACTCAGCCCAAGGCAAGGAGAACCATTGCTAGCTCCCAACATGAGTTGTGAGTATCCCCTTGCAAGAAAGCCTATTCACATCCCTAGCCCTTGACACGGGAATCTCAATATTGAATCGCCGTTGCTCTGTTGTTGAGGACATCAACATACTTTCAAGACTGGATGTTACCTCGTAGCTACATCCCCGTGGGGGTCTCTCCTGGGGAGAAACACTGGGACCTTGAGCCTCGGCGATCCAAGAATTCACAAGATGGTGCATAGCGTGTTTGCCTCTGATCAAGACTGAGGCATGAAAGTCTTGTGGGGACTATGCTGACCACTCCTTGCCACAATAGTCTCCAACATGATGAACAAGCTGTCCGGTCAGCCAGACAGCTACGATAAGAAGTTTGTCTACCTCTGCTGTCCGCAAACGACACATACTTATAAGACAACCTAGAGGACAATATCGATTCGGCCGGACATTGGGTGCAGGGACATACGGAATTGTTCGAGAAGCAGAAAGCGGTGGAGAGAGATATGCCATAAAGATCATTCTCAAGAAGAATGTGAAGGGTAATGAGAAGATGGTCTACGATGAGATGGTGCTGCTACAACGAATGAAGCATCCCAACATCGTCCGCTTTCACGACTGGTTCGAGTCAAAGGTGGGCCGTGCCATTCCTCACATAGAGGTTCCAGCGGCTGATGCGCTTCTGCTCATCTAGGACAAATACTACATCGTCACTCAATTAGCTACGGGAGGAGAGCTCTTCGACCGCATCTGCGAGTACGGCAAATTCACAGAGAAAGATGCTTCGCAAACGATCAAACAGGTCCTTGGGGCAGTTGATTATCTCCATTACAACAACGTGGTTCATCGAGGTTAGATGGCCGTTGATATGGCAAACCCAGAATGCTAACAATTGCGCAGACTTGAAACCCGAGAATCTACTCTACCTGACCAAAGATCACAATTCCTCCCTGGTTCTCGCCGACTTCGGTATCGCTAAGATGCTCGACTCCAAAGATGCCATGTTGAATACCATGGCTGGCTCCTTCGGCTACGCTGCGCCCGAGATCATGCTCAAACAAGGGCACGGCAAGCCGGTCGATATGTGGTCATTGGGAGTCATTACATACACCCTTCTTTGCGGCTATTCCCCATTCCGCAGCGAGAACGTGGCAGACCTTATCGAAGAATGCAAAAGCGGCCGCATTGTTTTCCACGGACGATACTGGAAAGACGTCAGCGACGGTGCTAAAGAATTCATCGTCAATCTTCTACAACCCAACCCCAGCAAGCGACTAACAAGCGAGGAAGCACTTCAAGACGTTTGGCTGACAGGGAAGACCGCCTCAGAATTCAATCTGCTGCCAGAATTCCGTGCATATATGGCTAAGGCTCGCTTAAAGAGAGGTGTCGAGATCATTAAGCTTGCGAATCGGATCGAGGCACTCAAAATGCAAGATCCAGAGGACGTTGATGGCACACTCAGCCAGCCCGATATTCCTGCAGACTCAGCTGAGCAAGCGGGTCAAACGCTCGCACACAAGGAAGCACAGAGAGGGCTACCAACAGGTCCAGACAGTGGAAAGAAGAAGACTCTCAGCAATCTTGCTAAGGGTGCTATCTTCCGAGAGGTCGTGTTCGCCAAGGTTAGAGAGGAAAAGGAAAAGGCACAGAGAGAGGAGGCTGCGAAGTCAGCAGAGGCACACGCGAAAACTGGGAGCACGAGCACTAAATGAGCTGCCATCCATGATGGCGGCTGTCTTCTCTTTAGAACCTTCAGCCCCTAGGTGTTTCTTGTCTCATTGGGTTTCATGCTCTTGTTTTTGATACCAAACCAGTATGGGCGTTCAGCATTACCTCACAAAGCACCTTGTCTATAGATGAGTAGGGGTGAATGAAAAGAAGAAAGATATTCCTAACATTACCTCAGCCCAAACCTGCATGGCCACTGACCTTTCTACTTTAATGTAGGGACGTGCTACAGAGACACCCCCTTTGCCTACATAGACACCCCCCCGATCGCTACATAGACACCCCCCCCATATTGGGTTAGTAGCCGTGGTTGCCGTAACAAAACATTGCAAAATTGTTCAGGCGACGCGGGCGCATAGTAGTGAGGCTGCTGCCTCATGCCCAACACCGTCAGCGACGACGACGTCACATATATTAGTATTCTAAATAGGCAG